>MDTG01079589.1_pt1 | contig 29387 bp, 31 predicted proteins | sample 811421 | NCBI WGS metagenome assembly MDTG01 (sample SAMN05326645, study PRJNA326480) | marine metagenome | isolation source: seawater | place: Pacific Ocean: South East | collected 2011 | reverse complement strand
CCCTAGGAATGGAACGCTCTCTTATCTAGGGTAGGTTAGACTTGCAATTGCGAGCTATACCTACTATAGGAAACGGGGCACTTGCTTTTTAGAGTAATTAAATTTCGTAATTTCGTGTCGAAATCACATTTTCGAAATTACATTAGGCCGCGGCACACAAAACAGAGTATCCAAACAAACACAGCAAACCCAGAACGAACATGGCGACCTCGGCTGAGAAGCTCTCGACGATCCTTGACCTCGCGCTGACCATGGCGCGTGAAGGTGAAGAGAACGAGGCCATCATGAAGGCTCTGGCGAAGCGCGAGCTGCTTCCTGCAAAGCTGCTGCCCAAGAAGAAGGAGGCTACCTCCATCTTTGCAAGCAAGCAGGCTGAGGAGGTCGCTTCTCGGGCAAAGCTGTCTCTCGACGAAGGTGCTGGCTCGGGCAAGGATGGCCGCTATACTCTGGCGGACATCAACAAGCTGCTTGAGACCCCGAAGAAGAAGCCGACGGCCATCTCTCCATCTGCGCTGCAGCTGGCGAACGAGCACGGCATCTCCATCACTGGAGTTGTTGGCTCTGGCAAGGACGGACGCATCGTTCTGAAGGACATAGAGACCCTGCTTGAGCAGGACGCGGAGGCTGATGAGCTCAACATCTCCCCCCGCGCTCTGAACGAGGCGAACGAGGCCAAGATCTCGCAGAGCAAGCTGAAGACCCTGCACGGCTCTGGCAAGGACGGTCGCATCATCCTCTCTGACATCGAGAAGCTGAAGTCGGACGAGTCCGAGTCCTCGTCCGAGTCTGATTCGGAGTCCGAGGACGAGGAGGTGAAGCCGACTCGCAAGACCGACAAGAAGAGGAAGGCGAAGAACTAGGTCGGCAACCATAATAACAAAAACCCCTAAAAACACCATGATGTGATGTGTTGTGCTGTGGTAGCTGCGCCCCTAGGGGCGTTTAAGACTACGTGATTGGTGCTTTATATTAAGGTGTACAAATGGTGACCCTTGCTTTCGTCGCTGCTTTAATCGTGTTGATACCCTTCTGTGCGACGGCGCAAATCGGGCTGACGTACCTCCTCTTTTCCATATTCCACAGGAGGTAGTTCTGATCGCTGGATTCGGCCGCAAGACTACGTCCATTACTATTTTAAAACAAAAAATTACAAATTTTAATATAGTTAATACTGCACACAGTTATTATAGTATCTTATTATGATTGATTCCTAACACACATCCACTATTATTAATATAATTAACTCTCACCACTGTTATTTCGCTCTGTGATCGAAGCGGGCCAATTCTGAGGCACACCAGGGAAAGCTCACGCATCTTTGGTGGAGTCTATTGGGGTTAACCTGCCTGGCCTTGATTGGCATATACATGTACAACGCCTCGTCCACTGTGATCCAGACCGAGGGTTGTGCTGCACATGTATAGGCCTGATCAACCTGGGAGTCTAGCACGCGTAGGGTTAACGAATCCGTTGAGCTCAAAAAGATGCGGCACGACGAATGAACAGAGATTCAGTGAAGCTTGCTTGCTTGCTTGTGACTGAAATTACCTTGAATCAAAGCGGGGGGTGAACAATCGCGCTCACCTCTTGCTCTCTTACTCATGGTTGACGAGACTGATAGGAGATTGGCCCCCTCTTGTCTTTCTCTTAGACTAAGGATCCTACCTGTCGCAGGCTCTTTCGAGAGCCATAAGACGACGTAACAATATACACCTACGCGCATAATGGGATCCTGGGCTGATGATGTTGAACAAGAGGAGCAGAACCACATGGTCTCACAACTCTCTCACTGGCAGACCATTCTTCAGCTGTCAAAGAACCGCGATACCGACAACTACAACGACCGTGGTATCAATGTAAGCGCTCAACACCGACGCCAGATCATTGTGCCATGGGTTCTAGTTGACTATACTGCTAAGCAACGCCCTGAAGATGAAACTGATAGTATCTATGCTACTGACAGTGATCTGACTGAATATTAGATATATGTGTATTGCATGTTATTTATAAAATATAGACCAAAAAAACACCATGGCATCCTTAGGGATGCTAAATTCACGTGAGTTCAATTTATTAAAATGCGCAATTATATCTGGGCATGCCCTTATTTTTCTGAGGATGAAGAGCAAACAAATGCTGCTGCACGGATCTTAATGCAACTTTCACAGGAAGCTGATGATAGATCTGACGCTGCAAACACGCTGATTGCCTTTGCTAATCAACGCCCAAATGATCTTATCAATCAAATGTTTGATCAAATTCCAGGTAATGATTTTCAAACAAAACTTGATTCATGTAATTCATGCTATTGTTGTGAGACTCATCAAACTAATCGTCCTACTATTTTTGAGCCATGGATTGAACTTCCACAATCAAACAATTCTTTTTATCAAAAACAAAATAGATGTCCTTGTAAGTGTCGTCATGCTGCACGGTTTATTTGTCGCCAGGCACCTCTTAAAACTATCTCTAAGATCCGATCTTCGCCTACTATCAAGTTTTCAGTTGAAGATGCTGCTTAAATTTACTACTTTATCAAATACTTGCGTGGCTATATCCTTTTGGGATATATAAGACCACGTATAATTTATACATTTTATTTTTAAAAATGTCTATCCCTGTCTCTGTTTCAATGCAAATTCAAAATGGCAAAATTCGCCTTTTTTTTCATTATAATTCTCAAAATAATAAAATTAGACGCACTAATTATCCGTATAGTTGGGCCGGATCTCCTTCTCCCAAACAATTACCTTTTCCACCCTCACATTGGCTTAATAAGAAACACAAAGATTATCAATCATATCATGCAGAACCTACTCCTTCTGATCTTTTGCAATATAAGCCAGCAATTATTGACTCATCATTAGATCTTCTTGATAAATTTACTAAAATATCTCTTGATTCATATTGGCAAGAAATTGTTCTGGAGTGTTGCAATAATAGTTTCAATAGTAACACATCAACTTCTCCTCATCTTGAACGACCTAATCCAATCATTGTACCCCTTGTGGATGGTATCATCTATGATGGAAGTGAGGAATATTACTTAGAGCCCTATTCCCGATCACCTACAGTTGTCACATCCACAATCTGATAGCAGTCCCTGAAATGAACTTTATATTTTTTTAATTTTTATTTAAAAAGCGTAGGGGGGACCCTTTGGTAGTATTAAATTTATATAATTAAAAAGCGTAGGGGGGACCCTTTGGTAGTATTAAATTTATATAATTAAAAAGCGTAGGGGGGACCCTTTGATAATGTATATAAAGTTTATACCTTTACATTTCAGTGTTTTTATATTCAAACTTTCACTTATTATATGATTTATGTTATTTTATTTTTTTTCCCTTATTTCAAAATATTTTTCTATTACAGAATTTTCCAATTCTTCTTCTAGATTATTATCTTTAAATTGACTCATAAATTCATGTGCGTTTTTTATAATATTTTTACATTTATTTTCATTATTATTACACCAGTTTAGTTTTTCTTTTAAATCACTAAAATCATCTTTTAATAAAACATAGTGATAATTTGGTAAAAGTGTACTTTCCATTAACCACGAACAAACCTTTGGTTTTGTCATTAAAACTACAGAATTACTATTTAATTTCCATTGCAAACCTGAATCCTTATCATTGCCTCTTACCGATAAAATATATTTATATTTCAACAAATCAGTTATGCTGCATTCCCCCTTTACATAATTATTATATTCGTCTTTACCCTGCACAATTTGAGAAAAACCAACATCTATATTTTCGTGTTTATTATACCATTTAGTCACCAATTTAAAACGATTACCTTTATCTGTTGTTTCACCTGTTGTTGCACCTCTCCAAATAATTTTATTTATTTTATCTCTAAATGGTATATCTTTTGGTCTATTATAATAATTATCCCAATGACGACCAAATTCCAAACATCTTAATATTATACCATTGTTATTTTCATATCTATTTTTTACTAGGCTATAAGGCTTAGTTTCTCTTATATTATTATCACCTCTAAACCACCGAAAATTCTTATCTAAGTTTTTTGTTTTAGATAATAAATTATATAAAGCTCTATCATAAACCACAAATACTCCCCCGTCATTATTTAATTCTAAATTATTACTATCCACCATTTCATTTTCATCATATTTTCGATTATTAATAAATTCACCTAGATAATAATTAATTCTATCTTCTCTATTCATATATTATATTATATTAATAAAAAATATTTTTTTTTTTAACAAATTGTCCATTTTATTTTCAGATGCGAAAGGTAGGACCCTTAATGAAATATAAATTTTATACTTTTTTTTTTTAAATTAAATTTTTGGATTTTCAGCTTCCGAGGTTTTGCAAAAAAAAGTTGGTAGTTGCTATTTTTTTTTTTGGATTTTTGATATTTTTTTTTTTATGAATTTATAAATTTATAAATTTATGAAAAATATTTTTTTTATTTTTATAAAAATTTTTTTTTTTATTTTTGATTTTTTTTATGCAACTTTTGCAACTTTTGCAACTTTTGCAACTTGCCTAATTTGGAAACTTTTGCAACTTTTGCAACTTGCCTAATTTGGAAACTTTTTCAACTTGCCTAATTTGGAAACTTTTGCAACTTGCCTAATTTGGAAACTTTTGCAACTTTTTCAACTTTCCTAATTTGGAAACTTTTTCAACTTTCCTAATTTGGAAACTTTTTATTTTTTTTATTTAGGAATGATTTTTTTGGAAATAAAAAAAAAAACTCAATGGAAAAAATACGAAATGGCTCTTAACTTTTGGGGTTCCGAGATTTTTTATGCGTAAGTCCCAAAGTTAAAAATGTTGCAACTTTTTTTGCAACTTTTTTTTTATTTCGTAAAAACCCATTGTTTCATTTTATATTACGAGACCTTACGAAATAAAAAAAAACTACTTATTTTCTAGATTTTTTTAAAAGTTATAAAAATCTCGGAACCCCAAAAGTTAAGAGCCATTTCGTATTTTTTCCATTTACTTTTTCATTTTTATGTTTTTTACGACGCAAATTTGGTTAAAAAATGTCCAGTTTTTGCACTGAAGTTGCAAAAAAAAATTTTTAAAACTTTTCTATGTCAAAAACACACTTTTTTAAAAACGGCGTTTTAAAAAAACAACAAAATTTCAAAAAAAAACTTTTTTAGTGAAAAAACCAACTTCCAGTTGCATAAATTTACCATTAAGACTTTTTTTTTACGAAATGAAAAATTTTAACTTAATGAGAAAAATACGAAATGCCTCTTAACTTTTGAGGTTCCGCGATTTTGCACGTGCCTCCAAAATTACAGAAAATTGTGATTTTACGCATTTTACCCGTACACGAAATAAAAAAAAAATTTTACATGGACCATATACGAAATGGCTCTTAACTTTTGGGGTTCCGAGATTTTTGTAAGAATTGGTACGCATTTTTAAAATTGCGTAATTTTTTATAATTTTTCTATTTTTTATAATTTTTTTTATTTTTTATAATTTTATAATTTTTTTAATTGTGATTTTGATAATTCTATTGCATAATTATATAATTTGTAATCATATCTATTAAGATCTTTAAACTCCTCTAAATTTGCGATTATATTTTGATTTTTATTCATATTCTTATTTTTGTGTTCCATTTTAAAGATATTATATTTTTCAAGTAACTTAAATGTTTCTTTATTCTCTAATATAATAATTGTTGAAAATTTTGATAAATTTTTTTTAGCAATTTCTAAATGTTTATTATTTATTTCTATATCTGGCTGATTTCCAAATCCATTGAGCATTTTTGTATAATAATTAAATTTATTGTAATTTACTTTATATTTTTCATCTGTGTTTTTGTTACCATTTCGCCATATTGTTTCATTATTAAAAGAATGCATTATATTAAAATTATCAACTAACATATTAGAAACATAACGATCATACGGATCTCGTAAACATACTATTAATTCAATATTTGATAAATTAATTTCATCATATAGTTTGAAAAAATTAAATTCAAAAGCTACAAAGTTTACTTTTTTATTTAATAAATAGGTTTTAAATATATTAAATTGTTGTTTATTATAATTCCAAAATTTAATTAATCTACCATCTTCTGTCCATGGATTACCATTTGCATTTGGTATATGTTTATTATAATCATTAAATAAAAAATTTATTGATGATCCACCACTTTTATGAAAATGGAGAAAAAATATTATTTTATTCTTCATTATCTTATATTTAATATTATATATTTAATATGTTTTTTATCCTTTTTTAATTTTTATTCTGAATCTGATTCATTTTCTAAATTTATTTTTTCTTGTTCTTTAGTTGGAGATTTTACAGTTACTGGTTTACATACTTCTAATTTTTCTAGTTTAAGTTCTTCTTCATCTGATGAATCTGAATCACATTCAAATGTATTCCATTCATCTGCATGTCTAAAACAATACATCTTTTTTGCACCATTTGGTTTTAGTGTACCTGCACGCGTACATTGATCCCCTTTTTTCGTTAATCCACAACATAATACTTTTCGTTCAATCTTTTTTGAAGAACTATTTGTTGAACTATTTGGCGTATTTGTTGTTAAATTCGTTTTCTCTTTTGTTTCTTTTCTTACTTTTTCTTCTACATCCTTTTTTGATATCTTTTCCTGATTAAAATCATCTAAACTTAAACCATTTTCATATGCATATTCTTCTGCTTTTTTAGATGCAAATTTTTTACTTCCTGTTCCTTTACTTTTTATTACTTTTGTTTCTGACTTTACATCATATTTTTCTAATATACGCTGAGATACCTCTATTAATGATTTATTAAACATTTCTATTAATTCCTTTTCACCCGACTCTCCTAATTCATAACGAACACTAAATTCCTTCATTATCTCTGACATCATTTTTTTGATCCTTACGTACTTTACACTACCACTAATGGCACTACCTTTTTTTTTTATTAAATTCTCTAAATTTATTTCTTCTCATGTTATTATTTGATCCACTAATGGATTTTAATACAAAAAAATTTCTATTCATTTAAATCTATATCGACGAGGTTTCCGATCGACAACGCGGAAGCGATAGTATAATGTTCTAATAAAAAATCATAATTTTCTATATTATATATTGCCGCCAAATTACTATCAAATAATTTATTATTTAACTTAAATAATATTCTTTTAAATTCCATATAATTATTCCATTCTTCTCCAGTTATAGATTCTCGAATTGTAATATAAGAAGTTGATAAATTATAACAGACATTTAATATTTTTCTTGCCCACCAGTCTTTATCTATTATTACTCTTGTACTTAAATTTTTTTCAATATAATTTAAATATTCTATATTTTTGCCATCGACATATAAAGGTCCTTGAGATAATAATAACATATATTCTGTTGGCAATATTGATTTTCTTTTTAGAAAATTATACCATTTATTAATTATTATATCCACAGATAGATTTTTATATATTTGAATAATTATGTGCAAAATATCATTATTTAAATTAAATTTTTTTGAAATTAAATATACAGTTAAAAAATGAGACATTTTTTTAATTTATTTAAATTATATTTTTTTTAAATAGATTAAAAATTGTAATTTAACTAATATAAATTTTAATAGTTGGCCCACATTGTCTACAGATTGGACAAGTTATAAATGGTTTTGGATGACTTGAACAATCTTCACAAAGACACATATGTCCACATTTAATAAATGCTATATCTGATTTATTTGTTAAACAAATAGAACAAGTACTATAATTAGTTGTTGCAGATTCATCGAGTGCTTCTTCTAATTGTTTTTCTAAATTTTTAACTTTAGTTTCATAACCTATTATTTTTTGTTTTAATTCATCTATTTTATCTTTTAAATCAATTATTGTATTCATTGATAAATATAATAAATTTTTAATAATTGTTGATAATTGATTTTCACCACTATTTAATAAATTTTGAATTTGTTTTACTACTGACGGTGATCCATCATTAGTATTTTTAATTGAATTTTGATTATAATTTTTTTTATAATTTATTATGTAATTTTTAAGATTATTGTCATTGATGGGTTGATTCGTGATATGGTTTCCTAGTCCAATGTCATAAGGAGTCATAATTTATTACGTGTGTTTATTATCTCCAAAGAGATTATAGTATATTTTGTTATTTTATTTATTTAAATTTCATTTATTGTATATTCAAAATTATCTCCATCAAATTCTTCAATTATAAATTGTGCAGATTTTTCTAGTGATGATTCTGTATTTTTTCCTACAAATAACCATCCAGTAATTTTATCATTTTTAGTCCATTTTCCTCCTAATTCTTTATATTTTTCTTTATAGGGTATTGTTGTAAATTTATCAGAATATTGATTTTTAACAATAATTGATTTTCTATAGTTTTCAATAATAATACATTGCTTGGGATGATCTTTTTCTTTTTCAACTTTTATAAGTGATTCAGTTTTATGTGATGAATTTTCTAGTTCATTCACGCGTTTTGTTAAAATTTGCACTTCTGATTCAAGATTTTGAATTCTTTCAACTAATTCTTTTAACTGTTCATTAGGTGTATTCTTCTCTTCTAAATTTGTGGTATTTGATTCGTTCTCAGCTTTACGAAGTGCACCAGCTTGCATTGAAAAATTTTGTTATCTATTTTAGTTATTATAATTTAATATAAATTAAAATTTGTAAAAATAATTAACTTAATTTCAACTTTTTTTTTTTAATATAGGGATATCCTATTATATGCTTAAAAAAAATCTCTTTATGAACCATTACTCTGATATATTAACAGCATTTTTTTGTTTATTTTTAATATATTGTTCCATATTATTTATACTAATCCAATCACTAGTTAGACCTGGATATACTACATTAAATATTAGCCCTACTCTTTTAAATGCCTGATTAACAAATACTCTAATCTTAGATGCTTCTTTTAATGTTTTATCAATTTCATATTTACCCTCTTCTATTGATGTATATCTTTCCATAAATTTTGATATGTATTCGGTTAACTGAATATGTAAAAGATTCCATATATTTAACATTTTTTGTATCTTCTTATTTCTTTTTTCAATAATCTGTAATTTTTTAGAAAGCATAACCTTATCAATATTTTTAAGTAAATATTGAGCTCTTAGATCTCTTTGCTCTCTTTCAATATTGTTTGTATTAGTAATTTCTTGTCTGCGAGCAAATTCAATATGTCCTATAATTCTATGAATATTTGAGATCTTAACTGTTTGAGGACTATCAATATTTCTATTATTTTTATCTCGAATCATCGGAAAATAAATTCGTACTTGCGTTAATAATTGCATATAATTAGGTAATACATTTCTACAAGGATCATAGACTTCATCTCTTGGATTTCTTGCTAATTGTTGACCAGATTCTCTCATCCACCTATAATATTCTGGATTATGAACAGTTCCAGTTTCTACTCTTCCTGTATTCCAAGAAAATGCAGTTTTGCAACCTGGACACCACATTTGATCACATCCATCTATTTTATAAATTAATTGTCCACACTTTGGACAAGGTTTTGTATCTTTTTTAATTAAAGCGACTGTTTGTTTTTTATCTTCATCACACTCATGATCATCTGTTTTAATTTCCATACAATGTCTACAAATTTTATTATTACAAATTCCACATATATACTTATCATTTAAAAATCCTGTGCATCCTTCTATTGGACATTTAAATATAAAATGATTAGATTTTGACTCTTGATTTTTTCCATCCCATCTAATCTGATTTATTGATATTTCTATATCTCTCTGTTGTCTTTTTAAATTTGAAAGTGTTTTTTGAACTTCAAGTTTTTTATCATTTATAATATTCCATTGCTGTTGCAGACCTTCAATCATTTTTAATGGTTGAGCATATTCTTGTGTTTCAGGCATTTTTGCTAACTGTTTTTCAAATAAAACATTTTCTCTATGCTTTTTAAGATCTTTATTTATAAATGTTTTAGTAAAAGATTTATTTACAAATTCAATATCCCATTCAACTTTACAAATCATACAGGTTGGATCGCAGTCATTATCTAAAATATACCTTTTTGCACAAGCTTGACAAGCTACAATATATTCTGTACAAGTTACACAATTTATAGGAGAATTAAAAGATTTATTAAATTTTTCACAACATATTGAACATTCTGTCATGATTTAATCTATTATTAAATAAAATATTATTCTAAGTAATTTTATTATTTGCAATTTATTTTATTTTTCTAGCCCTTTTTGGTTTTTCTTCAATAATTTGTTCATATAATCTTTTATTCATATTTTCTTTGAGAATTGGTTCAAATATTGTTTCAATAGCACTTTTAAACTGATGTTCCCAATAATAATCATAATCAATTTCAATTTTATTTTGTACTAAATATTTAGGATCTTCAACTTTTTGAAATTGTGTATCCTTTTTATTACTTGTCTTTTTAAATACATATGGAACTCTTTCTCCTACTTGTGGACAATTATATTTATCTCTTTCTTCCATCAATCTAGCTAATGCTACATGTGGGATATTTGCTTGATTACTTTTAAATTGTGTATTATCTTTACATTCATGACAATAATGATTTTCTAATTTAAATAATTTTAAATTATCACTTAAATTTTTCTTTGGATTATATTTTTCCCAATAACTAACAGCATATTTCTTTTTTTCTTTTCCTTTTTCTTCAACTAATGTATACCATCTTTTATTGCATTCCTTACAAATAAACTGTTTATCAAATTCATATGATCCCCATCCTTTTAGTGATTTTGATATGATTAAATCTTTAATAGGAACATTTCCATTTAATAAATCTTTAATATATTTTCTAGCTAAATTAACTGCTTTATCTACATCTTTTTCAATTAATAATAATTTAAATATTTCTATTGATTTTTCTTTTACAAATGGACAATTATCACGGCGTACAACTTGAATTCCTTTATAATCTATATAATCATAATTATCTATATTTGTATAAATTACACAAGCATATCTTTTTTTGGAAAATATAATAAAAGGATACATTACTTTTTCAAATTCCATTTCAATAGGTTTTTTAAATAAAGCTGATAATTTATCTGCAGCTTTCTCTGATATTTCAAATATCTTTACCATATGTTCTTTTGATTCAGGATTATATTCTGTTTTAAATTTTACATAAACTGAATCTGTATCTCCATAAACTACTTCACAATCATAATTTTTTAATAAATAATCTTTACATTGTCTAATCATTCTTCTACCTTCAGCAGTTGTAGCAGCCGCAATTCTTTTTTCTGGCAATCTTCCAAAATTTGCACCTGTAAATCCATAAATACTATTCATTGATACTTTCATTGCTAATTGAAAACCATCTAATACTTCATATTCATTTTCTAATTCTTTAATATTATCTTTATTTGTTTCTTTTTTAATTTTACTTTTAACTTCTTTCATTTCTTTTTTAATTTCTTTTCTTTCTTTCCATAATTTTTCAAGCATTATCGGTAAAATTCCTTTCTTATTTTGTACAAATGTTACATTTTCTTCTCTTTCATTTTTTTCACCTTCATTTTCCTTCCAACTAATTGTTTTATATTCTACATTTTCTAAATTATTAAATTCATCATTTTTTACCATTGTTTCATATGAATAATTATTTGCAATCATTATAGATGGATATAAACTTGCAAAATCTAAACCCGATACTGGTTCAAAATATGCTCCAACTTCAGGTTCTAATACAGTTGCACCTGTAAATGTTTCTTCGTCTTCCTCATCATTCGAATTTTTGTATGGAATTGTTTTAACTAAATAATCATTTTGTCTTGATTCATATAATAATTGTGAATGTACTTTAATTTGTTGTCCTTTATATTCTATATAATCATAAGGTACATGACATACACATGACATAGCAATAGTATTTGAAATTATACATTTTTTTAATAAAATATTTATTAGCAAAGTACAATCTTTTGCACAATATTTAATAACTTCTGCTATCTCTTCATTATTAGAATCTGCTTTTTGAAATATATCTAGTGGTGATAAATCTTCTTTTTGATCACCTATAAATTCTGTTGCTACTTCATTTAATTTATAACTAGGTAATTTAAAATTTTGTTTTATTATTGTCATTAAATCACAGTTTATTATTCCTGGAGAATCTAAATATCTAAATATATTTTCTCCTCTTGCACTTGATGCTAATTTTTGTTCTGCTATCCATTTTGATGGATAATCATGTAATCTACTTATTTTATTTAAATTTAATTCTATATCTAAATATCTTGATCTTTCATATATATATTTCCAATCGAAATAATTTGAATTATAACCTAATATTAATTCAGGATTCATTTTTCTTATTGTTTTTATCCATCCTAATATTAGTTCTTTCTCATTTTCAAATTCTTCTATAATTATATTTCCAGATTCAATTTTTTCATTGTTACTTGCTTTATTTGTTGCCATATATTCAATTAATTGTTTACTATTATAATCATAAAATGTTGTTCCAATTTGAGTAATTTTATCATTATCTTTTGCACAATCTGGAAAAATATTTTTCTTTAAAATTTTTGCTTGATCTGAAATACATTCAATATCAAATGATGCAATTCTTAAATTACAAATTTCTTTTTTATTAATTGGTTCTAGATTTGTCCATTTTGTTGAAATATTAATTTGACAACTTGAAATTTCATTTTCTTCATCTTTATACTTTTTTATATTAATCCATCCACTTAATTTTAAATTTTTTTGATGACATAATCTTACAAATGGTTCAATATTTGCTTCAAATAATTCAAAATTTAATTCTTTTTTACTAATAGATAAAATTACAGGTTTTTGTTTATTAAAACTTGGATTAATAATATATTTAGTTTTTTTAAATGTTTCTTCATTTTTAAAAATTAATTTTAGAAATTGATATTCTTTCTCATTTCGAAATCCATCAATATCTTTTTTATTTACTATTACTATTTTTAATAAACCTTCTTTATTTCTATATAATTTTTTTTGTAAATATAATTTTAATTCATTACTCATGTATTCAGTCCATTTTCCTTGCAATTCATCTGGTACTTTTACATAATAGTAAGGTGTAAAATTTTCTACTAAAATAGATATACTTTCACCTTTATCTGTTACTCCAAATATATGAATATTATATTTCATCTCATCATCTTCATTTTCTTCATCCATTTGTTTCCATGATAAAGCTTGAAAATTTATTTCATTTACTGGTTTTATATTATGTCTATAATATTTTTCCATATTATAAATATAATACAATCTTTTCTTTAAGTTTTTATTATTTTGTTAAATTTTTAATATCTCACATATTTTTCTTATTTTTAATTCAAAATTATAAATTATCATTTCAATTTTTGAAACTAAAAAATTATCAGAATTATATGTTAATATTAAATTCTTTAATCCATTTACTGCTTGAGTTAAATCATGACTTAAATTTACTAATATATTTGATGGATTATCTCTTAAAATATTGTCTTCAACATCTTTATTTAGAATGATTTTATTAATTTCATCTTCTAAATTTTTATTTAAATTTTGAATATATTCAATTGTATTTTCTCTATTTTGATTCTTATAATATCGAATTAAACCATTTAAAAAATATGCATCATCTATCAATAATTTATCATTAATAATCAATAATTTGTTATTTGGTTTTATTTTAGATATAATTTTTAAATCTAAAATTAAATCATTTAATTTAATTTCTTGTTTAGTTTCTTCTTCCATTTATGTTATAAAATTTATTTTATTTTAATAAATTTAAAATATTTTTTAATTTTAAACTTTTATTTTGAATATTATTTTCAATATCACTCCATTGAATAGTAGGCGGTAGTATTTGTTTTATATGATCTCGGGCAAGATTTAATTCTTTTGGATCTAATATTAAATTATTATCTGTATCAAAATGATTAAATAAATTTATCAATTGAAGTTTAGCTTGACTATTAATTAATAAAGTATGTCTATTATTTTCTATTTCTAATTTGTCATGAATCTCTCTTAAGTTATCCATTAAATCGTCTGCATTTTCACCTATTATTCCAGTAACATTCTTAAGAAGTGTTAAATCTTTATCTAAATTTTCTTTTAAACTATGAAGTTCTGTTAAATTATCTGTTAATTTATCATTTGACTCTTTAAGTTCTTCATTTTCATCTTTTAAAACATTAACCGATGATTGTAAACTAGCTCTTAATCTCATTCTTCTAACTGTAAATAATGTCATTCCAGAAAAAAATCCACTACTTAAATATCCTACACCAGCAAATGTTTCATCAATGCTATATTGAAATACTCCACATCCTATTGAACTTAATGATATTAAAAGTAATGAAATATCAGTAAAATAATTACAATATTTAGAAAATTCTGGTCCTAATAATAAAGAAGTTGCCATTGAAGCTGTATTTCCTGTGCCACTCATAATTATAATTTTTCTATTATAAATATTATATATTATTTAAATTTTATAAATTATAATTTTTTATTTTTATACCAAATTTCTGTATCACAATTTGTACCACATCCATAACCTACTGCTACTTTAGAAAAATCTGATTTAGTAAACAAATCTCTTAACTCTTGTATATCTTTTTTAATAACATGACTATCATTTTCATTTATAATAAATCTAGCAGATTTTAAACAATATCTGCCAATATCAGTATTTAAAAATTTATGTAAACATCCTTCACAATCAACATACAAACAATCTGGACGATAATCTAAAGTTTTAAGATCACTGATATTTAAATTTTCTGCAAATTTTGCTATAATAGTATAATTATCGTTGAATAATTCCTTATTTTTATAAATAATATTTTTATGATTACCTACTCCTTTTTCTCCAGGTTCAACTACAACATGTTTGTAATTTAATCCTCTTTTTTTTAATAGATAATTTATCATATGGGAAACTTTTCCAGCACCTCCTCCTATTTCTAATACATTTTTTACAAGTGGTATTATTTGATTTGCAATCGAACATTCTCCTAATTCATGCTCTTGATTAAAATCATATCCTCCATATTTGCAATTATTAAATATTTTTAATTTATTGTTTTCATCAAATTTGAAATTAGAATTTTTATATTTAAAATTACTAATTATTTTTGAACTGCTTAAAAAATAAATTATTAATATTAATCCTGTTACTAGGATTAAAAAAAATATACTCCAAAAGACTATTTTCATTATAAATAATATATATATTATTTAAATTTTATAAATTAAAAGATTTTAAAATTAAGGAAATGATTCACTATATCCAATATTTGGAATTTCTTTACCATCAATAATATTAATTAGTAATGGCACTCCATTTGAGCTATGTTTCTTCATAAATTCCATTCCTTCTGGGCTATTTGAATCCACAAATTTATATTTTATATTTTTAGAATCATAAAAATCTTTTTGTTTTTTACAGAATCCACAATAATCATTTCCAATTAATAATAATTCATTGTCTTTATAATTTCTATTTGGCTCTTCAACAGATCCATCTAATTTTTTAATTAAATCATCTAGTGGTGTATATCCTAAAATAATAGCTAAAGCTTTATTATCTTTAAAATTAATTAAAGCAGGAGTTCCAAGTATACCATGGTTATTTCTTAATGAATTTCCTCTATCACTATTATATTGAATAAACTTAACTTTTTTATCATTAATCATATGATTTGTAGAAACTAAATCCTCTTTCATTTTATTAGAATATGGACATGAATCATTACATATCATTATTAAATCATTACCAAAATCATATTCTTTAAATTTAACAGATTTTTTTTCCTTATTTGTTATGTTTTCATTTTTATTTCCAAAATGATTTTTACATAAACAATAAATTATTAAACCAATAACTATAAAAATAATTATTAACCACAGAATTGTATCTATTTTTAAATTTATAAATGGTCCGCTATTTGCACTTTCTGGATTTAAAATTAAATTTCCTGTAATAGGTTGTGGAGTAACTTCTCCAAAATTTGCTTCTGGTGATATATCTTTAACAAAATTCATACCTTATATTATATTTAAAAATAAATAAATATTTTTTTATTTTTTAACTTAATTAAATTACAATAATAATTTTACTTTAAAACATAATTATTATTTTAATTTAAGTAAATGTCTTTTCAAAGAGTAAGAACTGGTAAATCATATGTTAATAAAGATGATTTACCAGAATTTAAAAATGATAGTTTTTATAATATTGGAATAATTTGTGATAATAGTTGGGATAATTATTTAATAATGAATAAATATTTAAAAAAAATTGATCCAGATTATTATAAAATACACACTTTATATTTTAAAAATTTATCTATTATTCAAAAATCTAATAATAATTGTAATATAACATTATTGCGGCATGGTGGTGATAATTTAATAAAAATAACATATAATTTATTTAAGATAGTAGATTTTTGGATAATTTTTACCAACCAAATTGAATATCTTAGTCCAGTAGCACTTATTTATGAAAAATGTCAATCTTTAAATATAAATTATATTTTAATTAATGAAAATAATAATTTAACATTTAATTTAAATAAAAATGAAAATATTGAAAATTTTAATCAAATTAAAATACAATCATTTAAAAAATTTTTAAAATTTATTATAATTAATGAAATAAAATTTAATAATTTAATACCAGATTATGATGAATTTATAACTGATATTAATGAAGATTATAATAAATTATTTTTAGAAAAATATTTACCTGAATTAAAATTAACATCAGATATTGTTTCAAAACTTAAAAATAGATATAATAGAATTGAAAATTCAAAACATCAAATAGCTATTTTATATGATAAACAGGAAGCAAAAAAAGAAAAAGAAGCTAAAAAATTAAATAAACAAACTTCATATTTAAATTTTACTGAAAATAGACAAAAATTTATTAATAGTTTTAAAAATCAATAATTAATTATTTATAAAATTTTTGTGCTTGTATTAATCCTTCATAATATAATTCAATTTTATCACTATTTTTAACATCATTAAAATTATATTTATTTTCAAAAACTTTTGGTAAATCAATTACTAAAGTATTTATGTTAGATTTTATTGTTTTATTATATGTTGTTCCACACATAAGTATTTCATTTATATAACTTAAAAAATTCTCAATTTTATTAACTTTATAATCAAATTTAATTGTATAACCATCTATTATTTCATCAATAACTCCATCTATTGCTTTTAAACATCCATCTACAAAATATTCATCATTTATTATAACAGGAGGAAATACTATAGGTATTGAAGCTGATGCAGTAAGAGCATCTAATACTTTAGTATTTTCATACTCCTCAGAATTAAAATTAATTAATTTTCTTTTTTTAATACTAGTTGCATAAATATTAATTTCGATTTCATATTTTTTAATGAACTGTTTAATTGTAATATCTGTATTTTCATACTGTTCAAAAAATTTAAACATATAATATGTAAAAAATTTATTACTAATTAATGAATATGAACTATTAATATTATTAAAATTAAAATCCCATAATTCTTTAAATTCTATATCTAAAAAAAATTTTAATATTTCTAATGGCGTAATACCTATAATAAATAAAATACCTATTATTGCACCTATTGAAGTCCCATAAAAATTTTTTAATAAACTTAAATAGTTTCTTTTATATAGATAATCTAATGCTCCTAAAAAACAAAATCCTTTATAACTTCCACCACCTATACAAAGTGAAGTCATTTACTAATAATAATAATTATTTTTCATTTTTTTAAACATAAATAGTTTATAAGTTTAATTTAATTTAAAAAAATGAATAGATTATATTAAAATATGGACAAATATTATAAAATCTTAGGATTAGATAATAATACAGATTTAGAAACTGTAAAAAAAACATATAAAAAATTAGCAGTTAAATATCATCCTGATAAAAATTCTGATTCTGATGCACAAGATAAATTTAAAGAAATTACAAATGCATATCATAAAATTTTAAATCCTGAAAAAGATGATATGTTTGATAATTCTGATATTGATAATTTAGTAAATGATTTATTTGGAAATTTCATGCCAAATTATGAAATGCATCTTGGAAATATTTTTAATCAAGTATTTACTGAAAATAATCAAAATAATATAAATAAAAATTTAGGAAAAGATATTTTAAAGGTTATAAATATAAATTTAGAAGATATTTTTATAGAAAAAACAATATTAATTTCTTATGATTCAAAAAAAATTAATAAAAATTTTAAAAAATGTTCTTTTTGTAATGGCACAGGTTTTATTATATCAACTCAACAATTAGGTCCTATGATGATGCAATCAAGACAAGCTTGTCAAAATTGTGATGGTGGATATATTAATATTTATACAAATTTTATAGATACATATGAATTAAAATTATATAAGTCCATAGATATTTATAAAAATATTATAATAGAAGAAAAAGGTTTACCTATTATCAATGGCAAAAATGGTCATTTAATCATTAAAATGAAAGTTAATTCAGATATAAATTTCAAGATTAAAAATTATAATCTTTATCAAAATATAAATATTAGTTTAAAAGAATCATTAATTGGTTTTTCTAGAGGAATTATTATGCCAGATAAAAAAATTATTGAAATTCATTCTAATTTTCCCATAAATAATGATACACTAAAAGTTATAGAATCAGAAGGATTATATGATAGTAATCAAAAAATATATGGAAATATAATTATTAAAATAAAAGTAATATTACCTACTTCTTTAAGTTTAGAACAGAAAAGTTTAATTGTACAAAATTTTTAAGCTCTTGGTGCTAATTTATATTTATTCCAACTTCCCTGCTGAGTATCTAGTGCTCTAGCACCTGGTAGAGCAGGCCACATCCAATTACCACTGGTTATTCCAGTTTGTGGAGTTCCAGACCAATATTTACCTACTGAGGGGACAAATCCTCCAAAGTAGGGATTTTCATAGTAACATTGAGATTTGCCAAATCTAGTTAATTTTCTTTTTTTAACCATTTTTCTTTTTGGTTTTTTATTTTTTTTCTCTTTTAATTTAAGAATTTTTTTATCGCATTCTTTTTTTGATTTATAAACTCTTTTGCCTTTTTTTAATTTTTTACCATTATGAAGAACTCTTCGTTTCTTTCCAGTTTTAGTTAATTTTAAGTAAACTTTAACACATCGTAATTTGGAATTTACACAATATCCTACTAGTTCTTTTTTTTTTGTTGCCATATATACTATTATAAATAATATAAATATTTTCTTTTTAAAAAAATTAAAAATTAATTATCTAATAGTGATTCTTTAAAAAAATGATCTAAACTAGATTTTGTGCATCCATTATTATCACATGGACTTGATGTTATTTCAACTCCACAATAATCAGTTGCATTATTTTCATAATTTTTATCTTTCCATACTCCTAATTTTACTGCATATTTAACTATATAATCAAAATTTTCTTGAAATTCTTCACCATGACCATATGTTATACTCATTACATGTGCTAATTCATGTAATATAACAAATATTGCATCATTTAAGTCATGAAATTCTCCATCTTTTTTCTGAATACAAATATTAATTGGACCTTTATTAACTGTATATGCTGCACCAGAATCATTTGGTGGTGTTTCATTAATAATTGTATTTTTAAATCTTTTATATACTCTATCTGCTACTTCCTTATTTGGATAATGATTTTTATACATCTCATCAACAACATAATGTGATTTTTTATTTAATTCATATAAAAATTGTGCTTTTTTGTTTAATAATTCTGGAGGACCAGGTCTTATTTTAAATTTTTGTGAAAATGCTTCTATTTCTACTCTTGAATCATGATTAAATACGAAATATATTATTAAAACTATTAATATTGATAAAATAATTTCTTGATACATTATAAAGTATGTTATATAATAAATTAATTTTTTTTTTTAGGATTTTATTCTTTTAATTATAAACCAATTAATAAATTTGAATCTTTATTTAATTCAAAATTTATTAATACATTGCCTAATCCTCCTCTTAAAAATAATAAAAAATTAGTTGATTACCTTCAAAATAATACAAATAGTCCTCACTTTAATTTATTTATTCCTGAAATTAATGCTGAAATAATGACTAATAATCAACGAGTGCAATTTTATATTTATCAATTATATAGTTTTTTAATTTTTCTACTTTTAATGATTCAACCATTATATCTTTTAATTAAAGCATTTATAGATACAAATAATATTGAAGATTATATTATAACTTTTTTATGTCATATTAATACTCCTATTAATTATTTATGGGCTAAATATTATTTTAAAAATAATCATTTTTCTAAATTTTGTAATGCATGTTCTAGTTCTACAAGTAATCATGTTAAGAATTATAGTTGTGATAAGTTATTGATATTATTACTAATTGCTAGTTTTTTAAGTATAATATTTAATTTAATATTGAGTAATTCTTTTTTAAATATTTATAATTGTTATTATTATTCTAATAATAATATTTTAACATATTTTTTATCAATTTTTGAGTGGATTTATTCTCGTACATTATATTCATTAACTACTTGCTCTTTTACAATTATATTTTGTTCTCATACTTATGAATTGAAAAAATTTAAAAATAATATTGAAAAGAATAATTTTTGTATGGAAAATCATTATTGTCTGACTATAATGATAACATCAATTGCTAAATTAAGACACTCAATTGAACTTAGTACAGAATTTTATAATAAAATTATTTCTTTTATAACAGTTACTGGTACATTATCATTAAGTTTATTTTTTAGTCATAAAATTCATAATATTGATAATTATTTAATTGAAAATAATGATATTTATTTAATTCAGAATTATGTATTATTTATTTTATTTCAATTAGTTTTTTTTATAAATATTTATAGATATAGTTCTATTCGTCAAGAAGTTGCCAAATTATTACAAAGTCCATCTTTTATTAATCAATTTTTAACAAGATGGTCAGTTTCAAAAATTAAAAAATTATCTTTTAATCAATATAGTGATGATATAATAAGACAAAATGAAATATTAATTAATACTAAAATGCTACTTTGTATAGATGAAGAAAATGCTACTACTATAGATTGGTTTGTTCTGGAAAAATTAATAAATATTAGATGGATTGATTTTAGTATAATGGGTATAACATTTCATGATGGTGAACTAATAAAAAAATTAATTGCAGTATCTGGTATGTTATTAATATTTTTAGGAAATTTTTAAAAATCACTTGATGATGTTGAATTCTTACTTGTGCGTTGAGAATTAAGATATTCTTGTAGAATTGGTGCTTCTCGAATTGGTTGTTTTACTTTAAAATTATTATTATGTTTTTTTATATTATCATTTGTTAATCTATTTGAATAAGGAAGAATTTTTAGATTATTTTTTATTATTAAGCTTCTAAATTTTTTAAAATAAATTTCTATCAAATTATTTTTATTATATTTATCTGATTTATTAGAATTATTTAATTTATTACATATTTGTAATTTTAAAGGAGCAAATTTATTCTTTGTTTCTGGTTTAAATTTAAGTTTTATTAAATAATTATGAATTTTATCTGAATTTTTATTTATATTATTATCAGTACAATCTATATAATATGTTGATCCTATATATAATGAAACAATACCACTATTCCAATTTTCATAATTTAATAAATGTGGTTCCATTATTACTGGAATAATTATTTTTTTACAAAAATTTATATATGTCCATTCTTTTAAACAATTATCTCTAGCATTAGGATTTTTGGCAGATTCATTAATTTTTATAATATAATTTTCTGTAAGAAATACAAATACAATATCTGAATTATAAATACCATTTGCTATTTCTGAATCAATATTATATTTTAATTGATCTTCATCAATCCATATTTTCCATCCCTGTTTTTTTAATCTATAATATAAATTTAATACTCTATTATGATTATCTCTACCTAATCTATCTTTAGACCAAGCATGCGAAAAAAAAAGATTAGTCATTATAATATTATTATTATTAATAAATTGTTTAAATAATTTAATAATATTTTTTTACCATATTTAATTATTTAAAGAATTAATATTATTATTACTAATATGTTTTATTTTTTTTTACTTTTACTTTCAATTATTAATTGTAAAGCATTTATTATTTTTCCAAAACCAGTAATTTATAATTCAAAAAAAATTTTAATGATTGATCAAATTCAAGAACAGGATAGTAGTAAACAAGCTAAACAAAAATGGTTAGAAAGTCTAAATCATGAACCTTCATGGTTACAAAATAAAAAAAATCTTAATAATGAAGAAAATATTTTAATGATTAGTCAAATTAATGCAAATCAAAGAACTGAACAGTGGAAACAACAAGCTAAAGAAAAATGGTTAGAAAGTCTAAATCATGAACCTTCTTGGTTACAAAATAAAATTAAAAAAGAAACAAATAATGAAGAAAATTATTTAAATAATGCTAAATTAAATATTTTAGAAGCTAAAAAATTAATTATTGAAGCTAATAATCAAATATTAGAAGCTGAATCAAATATGGTATATTTATTTAAAAATAAATAATTATCTTTTAAGTTTACTTTTAATTTCCGATTCTAATTTTAAAGGAGTTTTGTAAATTCTTTCATCATTAGAATTAACTGTTGTTAAATTAATTCTTAATTTTTTTGCTAATTCATGCATTTTTAAAACTTTATTAATATTTACATTTATATTTTTATCTAATTTAATTCTATATTTTTTAGCTAATTTTATTTGATTTTCTGAATAAGAATTTTTTTTATAATTTGTAACTTTACCAAATCTTCCTCCCGGAAATTGTAATGAATGTATAATACTAGCTCCACTTAAACCATCTAATCCAATCTGGCGTATTTTATGCATTGCACCTCTTATAACTGAAGGATCTAAGGAATATATATTTAAATTATTAGGACCAGCCTTGGTAGTTTCTAATAAAGTACATCGATTAAATAAACTACTTATTATAGCAGATAATTGATCAAAAGATGAAAATATACAGGTCCAACCTTCACCCAATATTCCACATTCTATATAAAATGATAAAATTTGACCAAAATCGCCAAATGTTTTATATAAAAAAATTTCATCAGAAGGTGTAAACTGAGAAGTTAAGTCAAAAATAGAGTTATTAGACCCTTGACCTGAGTAAATATCATGTGGAGGCGGAGTGGTATTAAAAAAATTTTTTATATTTAATTTATAACTATTTGGAAGACCTCGGTACAAATATTCAAATTCAAATACTATTAATCCTCTAGCAATAAGTCTTAAAGAATATAAAGGAATTGTAGTGCCGGGTACTGTTGGTACTTGATTGGGAGAGGTGAGACCTTTTTGTTGTGCAATTTTAGTTTTTAGATAATTTATAAATGTACTTCCCGAAGCTGCATCATATGCAGAAGCTGGTGAATCAAATAAAATAATATTCCCTTGCAATACATGATTTGCAAGGTCAAAAAAATGATCAGCTGCTTTATCTGCATCAACACCAATTAATAAATAAGTGCCTGTGTTCTGTGGATCCATTATACTTACTATATTTTTGGCCTGATCTTCCGGTGAAAATTGTGAGCCCATTATTTGTCCTAAATCTACATCTCCAATTTTAATTTCTGTTTGTAATGGTTCTACAAAATTTTTTAAAATTGAATTTTGTGTACTTACTTTAGCTTTTTTGCGGTTATCTGGAGGCAAGAGGGCTTTCAATTTGTCAATAATTGTGTCAACTTCAGGATGTTTATCTGGCCAGTTACTATCTATATATTCAATATCAGTAAAAAGATTTTGTCTTAATATATTATATGCTTGGTCTAATGTATTTGGTGGTGTATTGGGTGGGGGGCGCCATTGATTACGATCGGTACTTTCTAGAAAATCATGACATTGGTCTAAAAATAAAAATGTTCTTAATACCTTTAAACTACCATTATAAGAATTATTAGTATGTTTAAAAATAGGAGTATTTTCAATATTTATTGTATAGTTCATTATTAATAATAATAAAGATAAAATAAATAATTAATTTATTTTATCAATAATCAAATATTTTATGCAGCATTTTCTTTTACTTTTTTACTACGAGGTAATTTTACTCCAAGTGTTTTTTCAATTTTAGAAATTTCTAAATTACTTGGTACAACAGAATTGTTTTCCCAATTTTTAATTATTGCTACATTTACTCCTAGTAAAGCTGCTAATTCTTTTTGAGATTTAATACCTTTACTACTTCTTCCTTGAGAAATAAGTAGTCCTAATTTTTTAGGAGCTTCCATTTTAACTTCTTCATTTAAATTAACTTTTTGAGAAATTTTTTTTTCTACTAGTTTTTGTTTTTCTGATTTGATTTTATCAGATTTTGAATTAAAAGTCACTACCTTAAAATCTTGGTGCTCCATTTTTATATTACTATAAATTTATATTTTTTAAATATATATTAAAAATGTAAAATTTAATTTAATAATTTTTAATATTAATATTTTTATAATATAAATAGTAAAAATATTTAAAAATAAATAATATCTTATATTATTAATAATGCAAAATTTTGAAAATTTAAATTTTATACCACAAGTTACAGATTATGTTCAATTTCCAAATCCTCAAACAAATGAACCCTTTAATCGTGCAACACAACCTGCTGATAAACCTGCAATTGCTAAACATATTTTTGCAATTGATTCAAGACAAAGAAATTATTCTAAATATCCTTATGCAAATGAATACTCTGTTCCAGTTCCAGAAAGATATCGAAATGTAACAGCAATTGAACTTAAAGGAGCAATTTTACCAAGAACTGAATATAATGTAAATTCATGTAATAAATTTATAGATATGAATTTAGGAGATTTTATATCTGATATTGTTATTGAAGGTTTAAATGAAGTGTATTATTTTAACAATATTAATCAGAAAATTATTCCGCCAGATAATACTTATAAATTTAAAATATCTAATAATAATCCAAACGATCCAGCAGAAATTTCAGCAAAAGTTAATAATGGTAAAATCATAGAATTTATAATTGAGAAAGCAGGATCAAATTTTAATTATACAAATCCACCCTCTTTATCTCTAGAGGCAAATATTTTAGGTGAATTAAGACAATTTACCATAAGATGCCAGCCTATCATTGGTCTGGATATTCCAATACAAATTAGAGAAGGACAATATTTAATCGGGGGTAATCCTGAACTATATATTCGTAATAAAGGTATAGGAACTACTTTTGGTGCACAAGAGCAGGTCAACAATGCAGGCACAGGTGCTGTTGATCATCCTATACAATCATGGGTTCCTTTTAATCTATTAGATGAACTAGAAGCAGGTATATCATATGCTATATTACAAACAATTGGATTACAATCTAATTCTGCAACTCCCCATATATTTTCTGATGCTCAATATTGTTATAATAGACGATCAATTTTTGATAAAACAATAACTTGGCTTGGAGGGCGCGGCACAAAACCAACTGATCCTGTGGTCCCTGATTATTCAAATGATTATCCATTGTTATTTTCAACAAGATTAGTTTCTCAATATCCCACTTTAAAATCTCATCATCTATTAGATGATGATACAGGAACATTAACAAACTTTGATCCAAGTAGATTTATTCCTGATTCTTATTCAACTAATGCTTGTAATTTTAATAGAATAAATATTTCTAATAATTTACTTATTCAGGTACAATTATCAAATTCAGATGAAAATAGTTTTGATCTAGATCCAGCGAGAGTTGGCCGCGGGGTCGGAAATCTATTTGGTGCAGTAACCTTAACAGCTGAATGTTATAAAAATGCAGTGTCTAAAGATTATTCAAACGAAGGGGTGGTAGGGCCACCAAAGCAACACACAGATAATTTTACATTTAATATTATAGGAGCATATTTGGTGCCAGAAAAAGGTGTTAGTCCAACTTTAGATAGAACATGGATTTTAGCACTAGAATTACGCAACTTGCCGTTGTCCCCAGCCAATTTTGTAAATCAAAGAGCTGCATTTGCTGGATTAATAATAACAAATGATGGATTATTATTAGATCCTACATCATATAAGTTTGATAATGGTTGTTCTCTAGTATCTGGAAAAATTGCTAAATATGGTTTAAAATTTGCATCAGGTGAAAATCAAATTGTAAATATTGCACAGCTTTTGGGTTTTAATAAGATTAATTATTCTTATAAATATAAAAAAAATGATGAGTCTAATACTAATGGTTTATATAAAAATTTACCAGAATTAGTACAACCTGCTAATATAAATAATTTATTGCCTAAAACTGATTCTACAGTTGGAACTCAGTCATGTTTTCAACCAACTGGTTTATACTATAGAACTGAAAATGATTATTGTATGATTGGTGATCCTGAATATTTAGTATTATCATTTAGAGCTAAATATGGATCGAGTAGTAATATACCAGGTATAAATGATCGTGTTGATTCACAAAATACTTCAAATATTGATCGTGTATTTGCTTGTTTAATTTTTGATTCAACAGTACCAAGTGTTTTACAAGAAATGTCAAGTGGAAATAATAATTTACCAATTATTAATTCAGCAGGAGCATTACAAAATGCTTCTTGTACAACCTATCTTCAAAATGATTCTAGTATTGCTTATAATACTAATAACACTAGCCTGTCCACATTTGCATCTAATAAAGTTAATCAAGTTCTTTTAGGTGGTAATTCTGGAGCACAAAATACTGTCTATCAAAAAACACCAAGTAATCTAAAAGCAATGAAGGGAACAGATTTTGATAAAAAATACATTGAATTTACTCAACCAATTGCACAAATATTTGATATGTCAATTAGATTTACTAAATTTACAAGTTGGTCTCAAGGATCCTCAAATGAATTATATAATTTTCATGGAAAAGAACATTTACTTTTATTTGAAATTACCTGTTCTGATTTTATGACAGGCAAAAGATTTTAAAAAAAAAAATTAAAATATTTTTTATATATTATAAAGTATGTTTAAAAAAATATTTACATTTATAATATTATTTATTAATTTTGAAATTAATATATTTTTAAAAATAGATAATTTATCTTTTAATTTAAAAAAAAATAGTTTAATGATATCACATTTATTAAATCAGAAATCTATAAATAAATTTAATTTATTATTACCCAATGATCAAATAATATGTAAATCTAAAGTATTTGGTAATGATAAATTAGATTATAGAATATACTATAATATATTTAGTGTTAATACTCCTTACTTTGAAGGAGATAGATTTGAAATAATTACTACTTCAAAAAATGTTAAATCAAATAAGATTTCTTTTGTAATTCTTGATTGTTATACTAATTCTTTAACATGGGATCCAATTAATAATATTCAACGCGCAAATGCAAATATTTATAAAAATGTAAAATTTAAAAAATATGATCTATTTGTAAAATCAAAAAAATTATTTAATTCAAAATTATTGATTAAATTAGAATCATATAAATCAATAAATTATAAAAAAACTCTTAAAGATTTTACAATAACTCCAAATTATGAATGTTATTTTAAAAATTATAATAAATCTTTTAAAATGGATTTTGATAAAAATTTAAATTTAACTGTTCAATTTTTAGAAAATATAAAATTTAAGAATTATTTATATTTAGATGATATTAGAAAAACTGAACATTTTTTTATTTATCCTCAATCAATGGATTTTACTATATTAATTAATTAATTAATTTGCAAATTTTTGCATATTTACTATTTATATTAATTAATCTTCCATCTTCAGTAATTTCTGCTATTTTTCCAAATTTATAAATCTTATCTAAATTAATACTTTCTTTCTCAATGCATGTTTTACATTCATTAAAAAATAATTTTAATTTTTCAATAATTTCATTTTTATAATTAATCCATTTTTCTTCTTTAATATTTACTATTCCAAATTCTTTATCTGTAAGATAGTCACTATCAAATATTATTTTATTAAAATTTTGAACAATTTTTCCTTTTTCTTTGTTCATACACATTAAATATCCAATTAATTGATATAAATCATATTCGTTTTTTCTTACATTTCGCATAGATGTTCTGGATTTAATTTCAATTACAAGTCCATTTTCATCTGCATCATGTTTACCTCCAATAACATTATTATCAATGTTATAATACCACATTTTATTATTTCCTTTTTGATATTTCTTTTTATTAATAGTATTTTCTTCTTGAATATTTCCATTATCTTTAATAAGTTGTGATTTAACACTTGTTTCTAATTTATCTAATTCAGTTTTATTAAAATTTGGACGAATTTGTTTGTATTCTTCAATTACTTTTTCTGTAGTTTCATTAAATTGTGTAGTACTAAAATTTTTTTTATCAATACTACTAATTATATTATTATATGCTAAATTCATCTCTTCATCTACCTCATCTTCTTCAATATTATGAGAAATAATTAATTGATTCTCAATTAAATATTTAATTAATGTTTGTGGATTTTCTCTTGCCCATATTGTTAGATAAATTAATTCAACTGGTTCATATGGATTTTTACCTATAGCAGCTGCAATATTAGATATTTCTAAATACATTATTTTTCTAATATAAATTATAACTTTATATCAAATAAACTTAATATTAATTATTAATTGTAACTTTTTTTAAATGTTCTAAAACTTCTTTAATACGATTATAACAATATTTTGGAAATCCAAGTGGTAACCAAACTGTACATTCAACCATCTTAAAATTAATATAGTTAAATAATAAAATAATTTTTATTGAATTTAATTAATAAATTATTGTACTCTTACTTCTAGTATATCATTTCCTATACCTATTATGATTATATTAATTTATTTAAGTAGAAATAATTGTATAATATATAAAATAATAGTAATTCCAATAAATATTGAGTCAAATGCTAGAAACATAAATAATACCGCTATAAAATCTCCGGGATTTTCTTCCTTTTTAGAAATTTCAGGAAGCTTTAAAATTTCTATACTTAAATAAGCAAAAATTGCTGTTAAAAGTAAAATAATAATTGAGAATATATTCATTTTTAGTAAAAAAATTTGAATAATATATAAAATAATTGTAATTGAAATAAATAATGTAGTTCTGCTAAACATACCAAATAAGGCGAATTCTTCATCGCTGCTGCTGCCATCACTATCGTCTCTTGAAATTTCAACAATCGTACTACGTATACTTAAATAGAAAAAAACAGCTGTTAAAAGCCAAATAATAACTGATAAAATATGCATTTTTATTAAATATTAAATAATAAAAAAAAAATATTATTAATTAATAAATAAAT
>MDTG01276749.1_pt1 | contig 29392 bp, 31 predicted proteins | sample 811421 | NCBI WGS metagenome assembly MDTG01 (sample SAMN05326645, study PRJNA326480) | marine metagenome | isolation source: seawater | place: Pacific Ocean: South East | collected 2011 | reverse complement strand
GGTGATGTTTGGCGATTGATCTGATCACCGAACGCCATGAATGTTCCTTACGAATTAATCTTTTTGTTTTAGCTAATAATTTTGTGGGGATACCTCAGGCGCAGATGTTATTTTATCGAAATATCTTACGTTGCTAAGCAACAATGTAGAAATAGCTTTTGAGCTAACCGATTTGCGCCAGCCGCTGCAGCCGTTGTTATGGTCTGGGCGGAAAACGGTCATGCTTGATGCTATTTCAGGCGCAGTTGCCAAGCAAATGAATTCGATGTTGAGCGCATTGCAAACCAGTGAAACACCTGGAGTAGCCACATCTTCATCTCTATCCGCAGAGGCCCAGCTTTTTTATCAGCGGGTTTTGCTGGCGCGTGCGGCTGAAAACCAAAATGATTACCTTCTGGCATTGCAGCAATTTCAGCAACAGTTCCCACAGTTGGCAACAGGCTATTTATTAGCTGCTGAATGGCATGAGCAGCAACAAGACTGGCTTCAGGCCGAGGCAGCTTATGCCGAAGCAGTGCAACGCTCTGTCACTAACAGTTATGATTATTTGTTATCAAACGCAAGATTAGCTGTGCTACAGCAGCGCCCAGCTCAGGCTGATATTCATTACAAACTATTGTTAGACGCCAAGCCCTTTGATACCGCATTGACAATGGAGTATGTCGGTTTTTTAACCATGCAAAGCCGCTTTGCTGATGCCACCCAGCAACTAAAACAGCTTTCTCAGGTTGATAAAACCAATCCAGATATCTTTTTGCAATTGGGAAAGTTGGCGATTCGTACAGGGGATATTAATCGGGCCGTTGACGAATATTTATTACAAGCACAAGTTTTGTTTAGTCGCTTAAAGCATAAACCCGGCCAGGCTGATACCTTAAACGCAGTTGGCGTAGCCATGCAGCGGCAGGGTAAATTTGCCGAAGCCATACCTTATTACCAACAATCATTAAACTTATTTGAACTAATTACCGACGTCAGTGGTATGGCAAAAGCATCGTCAAACTTAGGTTTTGTTTTGTTTTTAACCGGTGATTTTATTCAGTCAAATGAGTATTTGCAGCAAGCGTTACAGCATTATAAACAGCTGGATGACCGTTATGGTTTAGCAGTGACTACTGATTATCTGGGCTTGCTTGAAGAAGAAAAAGGTGAATACAGAGAAGCGCTGCGTTATTTTAATGACGCTTTTAGCATGCGGACGCAGTTAGACGATAGTTGGGAGTTAACTGATAGCCTGATTAACTTAGGCTATATTTACTTTGTGTTGTCTGAATTTGACCAATCGCAAGTTTATTTAAAGCAAGCAGAGCAAACAGCCGTAGCTAATAATGATGCTTTAAGTCTGATTAAAGTGCGGCAAATTTTAGCGCAGCTGAAAATTCAACAAGGTGAATGGGCTCAGGCCTTTAGGCTGTTTAAAACATCCAGTGATGATGCAGTAAGCCTTGACTTAACTGAAGAAAGATTGATTGCTGATGCTTTTTTAGCAAAGCTGGCCGGCTTACAAGGTAATTTTATGCAGGCCGAGCAACAACTGACTATCTTTATCGAGCAAGCGCGTTCAGAGCAGTATACAAAAGCAGCAATTGAGTTTCGTTTATGGTTAATTGAGCTTTATCAGCTTAGTGCTCAGTATGACAAGGCTGACGAACAGTTAACACTACTGACTGCTCCAAGTTTGTATCCGTCGAATAATGAGCAACGTCAAACGTTAAAATTATTGATAGTGCAGCAACACCTGGCAGAAAACCAAATTGATGCTGCCCGCCAGCAGCTGCAACAGTTGCAGCATCAGTTGCAACTGCAACCATTACCACGTTTAGAGCTAAAGTCCTTTATTGTTGAGCAATATATTAACGTGATGTCAGGCCTGCCCGTCGCTACTTTGCCTGCGACTTTCGAACTGCTTATGCGAAATCATGTACCGGAACGGCTTCTTTGGCTCGAGCTGCAAGCTATGCTGGCAGTACAGGATGGTAATAAAGAGCTAGTTGGCCAATTATTAAATCAGGCACTGCCGCTTTTGCGCCGTGCGACAAGTTACTGGCGTAGTTTCGCATTTGAATTTTTACAGCAGTATTTTCGTCTTACTACAGATGAAGCTAAATTGGCCATGCCAAGTGATATGGCAGAGTTTCAGCGTTTACTGCAGCATATTCCTGCGCAATACCGGGATGCCATAATCTCTCGTGAAAACGCCATAGTGATCAATGCCGATGACCAATGAAAAACAACAGGATATTGAATTACAGTTAACAAAGCTGAGTGTGCAGCAAAAACAGCTGCAGATTCAGCTACGAGAAAATAACCTGCGCATGCAGCACATATTGCGCAGGGTTTGGCAAATTAATGATAAAACACAGAAGCGCATCGCTAATGATTTGCATGATGGGGTAGGTCAGCTGTTGACTGCGCTGGTAAATGAGCTTGCGACAACCGGATTGAACGCAGAACAGCAACAAAGAGCTAAAGCGTTGGCCGAATTAGCCTTACAGGATACGCGACAAATTTCGCGTTTACTACGCCCACCGGTACTTGATGATTTAGGTTTGCAGCCCGCTTTAAAATGGTTAGTTCGGCAAATAACGAACAGTTGTCCGCAATTAAAAATTAGTTTGGCAGTCGCTGCAGATCTGCAGTTAGATGAAGAGTTGCAAGTGATGATATTTAGAGTCTGTCAGGAAGCATTAACCAATACGGTTAAATATGCGAACGCAACGCAGGCAACGATAACCATCATGCAACAGGGCGATACCCTAACATTACATATAGCTGATGATGGTGTTGGCTTCGAACTAGATGCGCAAGCAGAGCAGGGGGTGGGCTTGTGCAGTATGCAAGACCGGGCCTTTGCTTTTGGCGGGCGCTGTATTATTGAGGCTGCGCCGTCCCAGGGCTGCAGTATTACGATAACTGTACCGTTAAAAACGGGGCCGGGGGTAGCATGATAAGTGTAGTAGTCGCAGATGATCACGATATCGTTCGTCAGGGCCTGGTGAGTATCATTGAACAAGCGGATGACTGCAAGGTGGTGGGGCAGGCAATTGACGGTGTTGAAGCACTGGCGCTGTTGGAGCAGTTGGCACCCAGCGTTTTGGTAGTAGACATCAGTATGCCAAAGATAAATGGCCTTGAGGTGGTGCGCCAGGCGAGTCTGCGCTTTAAGCAAAGTCAGATCTTAGTACTTACCATGCATGAAGAAGAAGAATATGTCATTCATATGGTGCGTGCCGGTGCCAGCGGTTATTTAGTTAAATCCACTGCCAGCCAGCATTTGCTCGCTGCAATCAGGCAGTTGGCTATAGGTAAAACCTATTACGGCCAATTTGCTTCTCAGGTGTTGGCAGAACAATACCGCAACCCGAATGAAAACCTTGATGACCCCTATAAAAACCTCACCGAGCGGGAGCGAGAAGTCTTTCATTTAGTCATTTCAGGTGCATCGACCAAAGATATAGCAAGAGTGTTGGATATTAGTGTGAAAACGGCAGAAAACCACCGGGGCAAAGTATTAGAAAAGTTAAAAATGCATAATTCAGTAGAGTTAGTCAGGTACGCTGCGAAAAAAGGTTTACTTAACTAATCACTATTAATAGTGCTGTGGGTAGAAAAGACGGTTGGCTTGGGGGTTAGCCCCTATGTGCCTGGTACCGCCGCTGTGTAATTCTTGGTTGGAGCTTCATCATCTGACCGAGGAACACATGAAAATTAAAACTAAACTTACTCTACTTTCGTTTTCTCTAGCTTTGGGCATGTCAGCAAGCAACCTGAGTGCAAAAACGCTGGACCCGACACTGGCCAATCGGTTGCAGCAGGCCTCAGCTGAAACACTTCATCAGGTTATTATTACATTCGACCAAGCAGGTGCACCGAGTGCCAGTCAGTTAAATACACTATCAGCACTGGGTATCAGTGGGGTAAGTTTACGGAATTTACCTATAGTCGGTGCGCTTGCCACCGCTGAGCAAATTCAACAAATATATGGCCGAAATGATGTTCTTTCTGTCTGGCATAATGCAGCGTTAACCTTAGAAAATAAAGAGTCAACCGCCATCACAGGAGTCCAGCAATTACGAGCCGACCAAAGTCTGCGTAGTCGAGGAGTGCCGTTTTCAGGTCGTGGTATCGGTGTGGTTGTTAACGACTCCGGCGTGGATGGCTCGCATGCAGATATTCGATTCCCGAACCATACTGTACAAAATGTGTTAGCCCAGACCAACCTGAATAGTTTCTCGGGTATTCTGCCTATTACTTACCAGGAAAACGTTGAAAATACCGATATTGCTGGCGGTCATGGTTCGCATGTTGCTGGTATTATCGGTGCCAATGGCGCCCAATCTTCCGGTAAATATGCCGGTGTCGCCCCTGGTGCCAAAATTATTGGTTATGGTTCAGGTGCTGGTTTATTTATTCTTGATACCCTTGGCGGTTTCGATTACGCCCTGACCCATCAATTTGATTACAATATTCGGGTGATCTCCAATTCCTTTGGTAATACCGGTGACGTTGGTACCGACTTTAATCCGGATGATCCAACCAATGTGGCGACCAAAGCACTGACCGACAACGGCGTTATTGTAGTGTTCTCTGCCGGTAACGCTGGCTCGGGTGAGTCGACCATCACAGGTAACTTTAAAAAAGCACCCTGGGTTGTCACGGTTGCAGCAGGCGATAAAACGGGTGCGTTGGCTAACTTTAGCTCACGCGGCACTAAGGGGAATGGTGGCGAAGTGGAAGTGGCAGGTGAAACCTTTGTTTGGGTTGACGAGCCGACGATTACGGCGCCAGGTGTAGATGTGGTTTCGGTTCGCGCGTCGTTATCGAGTTTAAGTGCACTGAGCTTAACCGACGACAGTGAAATTATTGAACCGCAACATTTACCTTATTACACGCTTAGCAGCGGCACTTCTATGTCTGCGCCGCATATTTCTGGTGTGGTCGCATTAATGTTAGAAGCCAACCCTAATCTAAGCTGGCGCGAGGTTAAACAGATATTGCGCGATACGGCAACTAATATGTCTGGCCGCGAATCATGGGAAGTTGGCGCTGGCTATGTTAATGCGCACGCTGCCGTGCAAGCTGCTCTGGAAATGGATAGTCGCTTTGGTAATACCGTAAAACCAAACCGGCAATTTAATGCTCAAGCCTCGACCTCGATAGCATCCAATGAAATAGTGCCAGTCAGGTTTGACCCGGTCGGTGAGCCGCAAGTTGAAACCTTCGACGTGGATGTTGATATTTCATTAGTCAGTGTCAAAGCGCGGGTCAGTTCTAATTCAGTCGCACTGGTGCTGGAAGATCCAGCTGGTAATCGTTACGGCTCAGGCATTGCTTTACCGGTATTGGGTGAAAATATTGGTTTATCAGCACCTGGCATGGCGGGAACATGGAAAATATATGCTAAGGGAGTAGGTAGTTTAAGCGGTGTTGCGCTTGACCCAGCAGGCGTTACCAACGGGTATGGCGTACCAGGCACTATTAATGCGCAATTAAAACTTATCCGTACTGATGGTTTTATCGGTTTGGGGGATGTCGTAGGTCACCCAGCTCAGGGCTTTATTGAATTTGCGGTTTCTGAGCAGTTAATGGACGGCTTTAGTTTTGGCTTTGACCCTGATGCAAAGGTTACTAAAGCGCAGCTTGCTGATGCTATGGTATTAGCGGGGGCGGTGCGTCAGAGCAATGCCGGAGATCAATTTGTTTTTTCCGATACTGATAATGACAATGCTGCTGCCGCGAATGCGGTATCACGAAAAGGCGCGGCGTTAAAAGATTTAGCGTTAGCCCAGCAACCAGTGGTTAAAGCTGCATCCTCCTCAACCTTTGGTGTGAATACGCAAGTTTCCCGCGCTGAGCTCGCTTATTCGTTAGTCCAAACCCTGGCGAAACAGGCTGATGCAGCAAACTTTAACCCCGCAGCTAATGTTAAAGTGTTCGCCTTTAATCAGTGGATTGACGTGGCCGATAGTGCGCTTATCAATCCAGAGTTAAAAGGTTATGTGCAAAAAGCACTGGATCTGGGGCTAATGACGGTTAAATTCAGTCTAACTCAGGGGCCATTTGATGCAGAGCCAGTTATCAGTGCTCATTTCCGGGCAAATGATAATGTGAGCCGCGCAGGCTTAGCAATGTCATTAACAACCCTACATCAGCTAATGGCACAATAAGTCACAACAACTAATGACCAATTTGGTTCCGCCACAACAGCTAAATGCTGTTGTGGTTTTTTTCAATTTACTGATTCGCTGTGAATTTGCAACAAACTGGCGGCCAATTGTTTTGGCTCCTGCGCCCCGGATATCAGATATTTATTATTAATAATAAAGGCGGGAACCGAGGAAATACCGGCTTGTTGATATTTGGCGATATCTTCTCTGACGATGTCGGCATAGTCATTACTTGCCAAAATGGTGTGCGCCGCTGTTTTATCAAGGCCGGCTTGCTCTGCGCAACTGGCTAATACCGCAGCATCAGAGACATCTTTCGCTTCACCAAAGTAAGCGTCAAATAACGCCAGCTTCATCTGTGTTGCTTTATCCTGGGTTGCTGCCCATTTTACCAGGCGGTGGGCGTCAAAGGTGTTGCAGGTAGTGCGCTGTTGTAGCTTACTGAAGTTAAGCCCAAGCTCGGTGGCAACCTGCATAATATGGGTTTGAGCCTGGCGCATTTCTGTTTCACTTTTACCGTATTTGCGAGCTAGCGCGGGAAGTATCGGCTCTTTAGCCGCGTTCTTGTTCGGATCTAATTCGAAAGCATGCCACTCTAATTCCACCGCAAGTTCAGGTAGGGTTTTCAGTGCCTGCTCTAAGCGGGCGTAGCCAATAGCACACCACGGGCAGGCAATATCTGACACTAAATCAATTTTTAAAGGCGTCATAAAGGTTGATCCTTACAGTTAAAAGGGTACGAAAACAACATACACATTGAGCAATGTGGGCGCCAGACGTTAGTTTCAACTCAGCTGGATGGCTAAATAGTCGACTAACACCCGAACTTTGGCCGATAAATGGCGATTTTGTGGATAGATAGCCCAAATACCATCATCGGGTTGGCGCAGCGTGTTTAGCACGGCCACCAGCTCGCCAGTTTGCAGTTTATCCAGCAGGTAGTAATCGGGTAATTGCACCAGCCCTAAACCTTTTAATGCAGCATCGAGTAACGCCACACCGCTGTTGCAGATAATCCGGCCCTGTGGTTTAAACTGCACGCTTTTGCCATGCTCGGTAAAGCGCCACTGACCCACGGTGCCAATCAGGCATTGGTGCTGTGCCAGCTCAGTAATATTTTTTGGCGTACCATACTTTGCCAGATAAGCCGGTGAGGCCACCACATACTGGGTACGTTTGGCCAGCTTACGGGCAATCAGGCTGGAACTTTCCAGGGTGCCCAGCCGGATAGCTAAATCAAAGCCGCCTTGTACTAAATCAAGTTTGTTATTGGTTAGCTGTAAATCCAGCTCGGTATCAGGATATTGCTTCAAAAAATTATGAAGCAGCGGCGCAATCCGGGTTTCGCCATAAAATACCGGCGCAGTCAGTTTAATTAAACCGCGGGGCGAGGCCTTTAAATTTGCCAGGGTACGGTTCGCCTCTTCCAGGCCACTGACTAAATGACGACAATGCTGCAAATACAGCGAACCTTCTTCAGTCAGGTTTACATTACGGGTGGTGCGATACAATAGTTTTATCGCCAGCGTCGTTTCCAGCTCGGCGATATTACGGCTAACCTGTGCCACCGAAATACCCAACTGTTTTGCCGCTCGGGTGAAGCTGTGGTGTTCGGCCACCGCAACAAATTCACTAATACCTGTCCAATGTTTCATTTTTTCCCTGGAGTATGTGATCCAGGCTGCTTGCGTTACAACGCCCGCCTTGGCTCACCACAGCAACTCGCTCACGCTTGCGCGCTCACTCAGACACTCTGTGGTGACCAAATCGGGGTTCTAACCGCAGCCTTTAATTCGCATTATTGTAAATATACAAAACTAATTTGCAGTTTAGTCTCATTAACAGCGATATGGAAATAATAGAAAACGCGTTATAGTTATAACCGTTAATAAATTTTCAGTACTAATTAAGGACGCCGTATGAAGATGATTAAAACCCGCGCCGCCGTTGCCTGGGGCCCAGGCCAGCCATTGTCGATTGAAGAAGTGGATTTAATGCCACCACAAAAAGGCGAAGTGCTGGTAAAAATTGTTGCGACCGGCGTCTGCCATACCGATGCTTTTACCTTGTCGGGCGAAGACCCTGAAGGCATTTTCCCGGCTATTTTAGGTCATGAAGGTGGCGGTATTGTTGAGGCAGTAGGTGAGGGGGTAACGTCTGTTGCGGTAGGCGATCATGTTATTCCGTTGTACACGCCGGAATGCGGCAAATGTAAGTTTTGCTTATCCGGTAAGACCAACCTGTGTCAGGCCATTCGTGCCACTCAGGGCAAAGGCTTAATGCCTGACGGTACCACCCGGTTTTCAAAAGACGGTAAGCCGATTTACCACTATATGGGCACCTCTACCTTTTCTGAATACACGGTACTGCCTGAAATTTCATTAGCAAAAATCAATAAAGAGGCGCCACTGGAAAAAGTTTGCTTGCTCGGCTGCGGTGTTACTACCGGTATGGGTGCTGTAATGAACACCGCTAAAGTTAAAGAGGGCGATACCGTGGCGGTATTTGGCCTGGGTGGTATTGGTTTATCGGCTATTATTGGTGCGGTAATGGCTAAAGCCAGCCGGATTATTGCCATTGATATTAATGAAGATAAGTTCGATATTGCCAAAAAACTGGGCGCAACGGATGTGGTAAACCCGAAAAATTTTGATAAACCCATCCAGGAAGTGATCGTTGAGATGACTGATGGCGGGGTCGATTTCTCGTTTGAGTGTATTGGTAATGTAAATGTGATGCGCTCAGCATTAGAGTGCTGCCATAAAGGTTGGGGCGAGTCGGTCATTATTGGCGTAGCAGGTGCCGGCCAGGAAATCTCCACCCGGCCGTTTCAATTGGTTACCGGCCGGGTATGGCGTGGTACGGCGTTTGGTGGGGTAAAAGGTCGCAGCGAACTGCCAGACTATGTTGAGCGTTATTTAAATGGTGAATTTGAACTGGATACCTTTATTACGCATACCATGCCGTTGGAAAAAATTAACGACGCCTTCGATTTAATGCATGAAGGTAAGTCAATCCGGACAGTGATTCACTTTTGATATGTTGACTGTTTAGCAGATTGATTCAGGCTTGCTCGATACTTGGGGCAGCTAATATGCCAGAACAGAGACGGATTAGAACCCCGTTTTGGGCGCCACAGAGTGTCTGAGCGAGCGCGCAAGCGCGAACGAGTTGCTGTGGCGAGCCAGGGCGGGCGTTGTAATCTGTCTCTTTAACACCAAACGAGACAATTTATGACAACTTCAGCATTAACCAAGGTTAGCGAACAACTTTGCTTTGGCGGCAAGCAACTTCGTTTTAAGCATCAGTCAACAGTATTGAACTGCGAAATGCAATTCTCAGTGTTTTTACCACCACAAGCTGCAACGACCAAAGTACCGGCGTTGTATTGGTTGTCTGGCTTAACCTGCACCGATGAAAACTTTTCCAGTAAAGCCGGTGCACAGCGGGTGGCTGCCGAGCTGGGTATAGCACTGATTATTCCGGATACCAGCCCGCGGGGCGAGGGTGTGCCGGATGACGATGAAGGTGCGTACGATTTTGGTTTAGGCGCCGGTTTTTACGTTAATGCCACCCAAAAGACTTTCTCTAAACACTACCAAATGTATGATTATATTGTCAGTGAGCTGCCAGCACTGGTTGAAACCGAGCTGCCACTTTCAGCAGTGCGCGCTATCAGTGGTCATTCCATGGGGGGCCATGGTGCACTGGTAATTGGCTTGCGAAACCCTGAGCGCTACCGTTCAATATCGGCTTTCTCACCAATTTGTAACCCGGTTAACAGCCCCTGGGGAATAAAAGCTTTTAGTGGATATTTAGGCGATGATCAAAGCCAATGGGCCCATTATGATGCTTCAACGCTGTTGCAGAAAACCCAAAAAACCATCCCAATTCTGGTCGATCAGGGCACTGCCGATAACTTTTACCCCGGACAGCTGCAAACAGACAGCTTAGTCGCGGCGGCAGAGCAAAGTGGTGCCAAGGCACAGATCCGGCTGCAACAAGGTTATGATCACAGCTACTACTTTATCGCCAGTTTTATCGAGCAGCATATCCAGTTTCACGCAAAGTTTTTGCTTGGTTAAACTAAATTCTGAAAAGCGGCTGGAACCCCGTTTCGGTCGCCGCAGAGTGTCTGAGTCCTGCCGTAGGCAACGGACGAGTTGCTGTGGCGAGCCGGGGCGGGTGTTGCAGCCAGTTTTCTTTTACATCTATAACTTGCACCGGGTTCCAGCCCGCATTTTAGCGCTCTGTCCTTTACCTAAACACTGGTATTTAGACGCCAGATACTGGCATAATCAAAGCCATTACCGACAATGCCCGTCACAAGGAGCCTTGTATGAGCTACGATACCAACAATATTTTTGCCAAAATTCTGCGCGGTGAGATTCCCAGTTTTAAACTTTATGAAGATGATTACACCCTGGCCTTTATGGATATCATGCCGCAGGCCGATGGCCATGCGCTGGTGATCCCTAAATACGAGGCCATGACGTTGCTGGACATACCGGCTGATCAGCTTACTCATACTATGACAACAGTGCAGAAAGTGATGGCGGCACAAAAGTCAGAGCTTGGTGTTGAAGGTGTTGTGCTAATGCAGCTGAACGGCGAGGGCGCAGGGCAGAGCGTACCGCACCTGCATTTTCATTTAATACCGACTCATTTGTCTAAGTTAAAGCGACACGGCACTGAGCAAGGCGATATGGATAAAATTAAAGCGCTGGCTGCGAAAATTAGTGCCGCCTTGTGAATCTAATCTGGTGTAGCAAAATCCTTGCCGATAACACCGCTGTAGGTAGTACCTGTAATGCAATTGGCTAATAAGATTGGTACTTTGTTACCCTGGCGCAATGCTTTGCTGCTATTTTTGTGGCTGGCAGTGTGGGCGCTGGGCTTACTGGTTGAGTATGCGCCTCATGCGTCAGTCTGGTTTCCGGTTGCCGGCCTGACGTGCGCTGCCATGCTGGTGGTTGGTATCAGAGCAGTACCTGCTATCTTGATCGCGGCCGTTATTATTACTTTCTGGACGGCTCTCCATTACGATATTGATATGAGCAACCGACAATTGATAGAAGCCGGTTTGCTGTTTGGTATTGCCCACATTTTTCCCTACTATTTAGGTGCTGTGACGCTTCGAAAACTCAGTGCCGTTTCAAAGTATAATCTGCCGCTTTTTGTCGTTAGTTTCCTGGTGCTTGCAGTTGGCTGCTCATTACTGGCAACCGCAGCAGTGCTCAGCTCACTGGTGTTTACCGGATTAATGCCGGCAGCCGATGTTGCTTCTACCTGGTTGCCTTTCTGGATAGGCGATATGGCCGGGGTAGTGGTAATTGCGCCGATGTTTGCCAGTATTCTGCTGTATGTATTTCCAGAGAGGAAATTTAATATTCATCTCGTTATTGGTATTCATTCTAAGTTAGCATCACACCACTTTAAATACAAATTAAGCCTGACCATCGTGATGCTGCTCGTGGCTATGCTTATTGCCCGGTATAGCGGCTCTTCAGAAAGTGCCTTTGCCATCTTTTTTCTGGTGATCCCACATATGTGGATTGCCTGTACAGAAACGCCTTTTATCACGGTAGTGAGTCTGGCCCTTACCAGTTTTCTTATCGCTTTACTGGTTAATTTATTCGGGTTGATGGACAACGTTATGGTGTATCAGTTTGCAATAAACGTTATCGCTGCCAATGCGTTATTTGGTTTAGCGGTGCCAGCGTTAGTGGCCTCAAATAATCAATTACGGTTGGTGGCATCAACGGACACCTTAACCCGGGTTGCCTCCAGAAGTTATTTACAGCAACGGGCGGACTTAGAAATCACTCGTTCTTTGCAGCAAAGTGAACCCTTATGTCTGATGGTGTTCGATATTGATCACTTTAAGCAGATCAATGATCACTATGGCCATAGTATCGGTGACGAAGTGCTGCGACTGGCCTGTCAGCATGCTCAGCACCTGTTACGACCCGCAGATATTATTGGTCGTTATGGTGGCGATGAATTTGTAGTGGTTCTACCCAATACAGCGAAAGAGGCCGTGGTCGCCATTGGTAACCGGATCATTGAACGTTTGTTGCAAATTGAGTTAGCAGAGCAGCTAAAGGTATCTGCCAGTTTCGGGGTAGCAGCGCTACAGCAAGGTGACAATTTCCGCAGTCTGTTTGAGCGGGCTGATGCCGCTTTATACCGGGCCAAACAGCAAGGGCGCAGTCAGGTTGCCTGGCATTAGTTGCCAGATAGTCTGGTGTTAAAGGCTAAAATTCACTTGATACTTTCACTATTTTTCTTGAGCTTGACGATAATTGTGCTTAAGGTGAGCGTAGTTCTCAGTTTAGCGAAACGGACCTGTATATGTCGTTTTTTCAGCGCGTTATAACCTTACTTACGGCGCTATCCGCTTGTATTGTTATTAAGGGATGCACCAGCCAGCTTACGACAGATACCGATACCTCGTCGGATGATAGCCTGCATCTAACCCTGGTACATATTAATGACACTCACTCCCAGTTTGATGCCACCCCGGCAAGCGTGTTAGGCCCTGACGGCGATCCTTTATATACCTTTATTGGTGGCCATCCACGGCTACTGACCAAAGCACAACAGTTGCAGGGCGAGGCGACAGCCAGTGGGGTGCCTTCGCTGTTTTTACATGGGGGTGACGCCTTTAAAGGCAGTGCGTATTTCGAACTGTTTGAACAAAAAATTAATATCGATATCCTGAACAGGATGGGCCTGGATGCGATGGCACTAGGCAATCACGAATTTGATATCGGCCTGGCCAAGCTGGCTGATTTTGCCGCCAATATTAATTTCCCGCTACTGGCTGCCAATGTTGATACTCAGGCGGAACCGGCTTTAGCGGCAATAAGTAATTTAAAAGGCTACCAGTTATTTGCCGTTGCTGGTACCAGGCTTACACCGGTTGCTAACGTAGCCGAGGCCGCGGGACAAACCATGATTGCGGTATTTGGTTTAGCGCTGGAAGATATGCGCAGCATGGTGCCTGCCACTGGTGAACTGGTATTTGCTGCTGAGGTTGCCTCTGCCCAGGCGACCGTCGACTATTTGCGAGACAAAGGCATTAACCACATTATTGCGTTGACCCATTTGGGCCATCAACGCGATTTAACCTTAGCGCGGCAGGTTAATGGCATCGATGTCATTGTTGGTGGCCACTCTCACAGCTTACTGGGCGATTTCACTCAGTGGTATCTTGGCCAGCAAGCACCTTATGCCGGGATGATCACCAACCCGGATGGCAAGGGCCAAACCTGTATCGTTCAGGCCGGTCAGTTTGCCCAGGCAGTGGGGGCCGCTAAGCTGCAGTTTGACGCTGCCGGGCGTTTACGCCAGTGTCAGGGGGAAAACACCTTACTGGCCAGCCGTGATTATTACACTCTGGCGCTACGTAATGAACATAGCCGTATTGCGTCCGGTAAACAGGCCAGTATGGAGCGTTATATCGACCAGCTTAACCGTACTGCCATTACTGAAGAAGACCAGGCGCTGCGTCAGGTGCTGGATACCGTATATTTACCGGCAGTGCAGCAGGCTTATGGCGAGCAAATCAGTGTTACCGAGCAAACTATTAACCATGTGCGATTACCCGGCACAGCGGGCAGCGATCAGCATGGTTCCGTGCTGGCCGGTCATGTTACCGATGCCATGCATTACTGGTTAAATCAGCCAGCGGTGCGTGCTAAAACCGGTCGCGAAGTTGATTTTACCCTGATTGGCGCCGGTAATATCCGGGCTGATCTGAATGCCGGGGCTATTTTCGAGGGCCATATCCGCTTGGAAGTATTACCTTTTGATACCCCGCTTAGCATTCTGACCGTAACTGGCAAAGAACTTTGCGAGCTGTTGCAGCAGGTGATTACTGCTACCTTGCCTGAGGGCGCGCATGCCGGCAAATTCCCTTATAGCAGTCACCTGCGTTATATCGCCCGTGAAGATAACAATGGCCAGGCAGTGTTAGATCAGCTGCAATGGTTGCAGGGAGAACGCTGGCAGGATATTGAGCCTGATACAACATACAGCCTGGCGACCACCAATTACTTAGCCAATGGTAACGATGGCTGGCAGCGATTGCAGCAAGTGCAGCAACAAAGCACGGATCGGATAGATGTCATCATTGAGCAGCAGCAAGTGGCCATTTATCCGCTTAGCAAGGTGGAGGCGATTACCGATAGCAGCGGCCAACAGGCATTTGTGCCACATTATCAACAGGCTGCGGGCTTGCCCTGTAAAATACCAGGCAATGATTGCAAAGTCGCAGCAGCGGCAATGATCGATTATCTGAAAGCGACTCCGGCCTTATGGCAACAAGAGCGGGTACCTACGGTTACCCTGCTAAGGCGTTAGTTCAGGCTTCAGAGCAAACTCAGTAGCATGCCGGTGGTGGCTGCTGCTGCTAACACCCGCAAAATACTCTGGTTAAATTTAAACAGGGCAATGGCGGCGGCGATAGTAAGCAACAATGCCACAGCATCAAACTGACCGCTAAAGCCGGTTGGCCATAGTACGTAATAACCGAAAAACAACGCTAAATTGACAATTACACCCACTACTGCTGCGGTTACGGCGGTTAGCGGGCCGGTAAATGCAGCGTGCTGCCGGCTGGCTTCTACCAGCGGAGCGCCGGCAATAATAAACAGGAAAGAAGGTAAAAAGGTAAAGAAGGTAACAATTGCTGCGGCCAGTATGCCAGCCTGCCACAGACTGTCGGCGCCGAAAAGTTGCTGACTCCAGCCGGCAACAAAACCAACAAAGGCGACCACCATAATCAGCGGTCCGGGGGTACTTTCACCCAGCGCCAGGCCGTCAATCATTTGCAGAGCGCTCAACCATTGATACTGCTCAACTGCAGCCTGATAAACATAAGGCAATACCGCATAGGCACCGCCAAAGGTTAGCAGGGCGGCCTTGGTAAAAAACCAGGCCAGCTGGGTTTGGGTGCTGTGCCACCCATACACTGCGGCTAACAGGCCAATAGCAGCCAGCCAGATAATAATGCCGACGGCCAGCGCCATGGACAGTTTGCGCCAACTAAAGCGTTGCCGGGCTGGTGCTGCGCTGTCATCGTTAATCACCGCTTCGGTTTGCTCGACTCTCTCTTCAGGTGATACGTGCGCGCAGGGCACCTTAAGTTGTAGTGGAAACCATTTCATTAAGGCAAGACCAGCTACTGCTGCGCTAAACACAATAAACGGAAAGGGCAGGTTATACCCGGCAATGCCAATTAATGCCAGCAGTGCCAGGGCTTGCAATGCCGGGGTATGCAGCGTTTTCCTGGCCAAACGCCAGGCAGCAAACAGCACAATAGCGGTAACGGCGGGTTTAACCCCGTACAGCAGGCCTTGCACCACCGGCATATCGCCATACGCCAGATAGAGCCAGGCCAGTAGTGACAAAATGAAAAACGACGGCAGAATAAACAGCAGGCCAGCGATAAATGCGCCACGTTTACCATGTAATAACCAGCCAATATAGGTTGCCAGTTGCTGCGCCTCGGGGCCTGGCAGTAGCATGGTGTAGTTTAAGGCATGCAAAAAGCGCTGTTCAGAAATCCAGCGCCGTTTTTCTACCAGCTCCTGATGCATCATGGCCAGTTGCCCGGCCGGGCCGCCAAAACTAATAAAGCCCAGTTTCAGCCAATATAAAAAGGCTTGGTGCAGACTGACCTGAGTTTGCTGGTTTGGCATCAGATATCCTTTAGCATTTCTTCAGCGTTTAAATTTAGTTTCCAGGATCACCGACGAGGTGGTGCGCTCAACGCCTTCCAGATTGCCAATATCGTCCAGTATATGGCTTAACTGCTCGGTATTCTGTGCCTGCACAATAGCAATTAAATCGTACTCGCCGCTAATAGCATACAGGGCCGCAACCTGAGGCAGTTGTTTTAATTCAATATTAGTGCGGGCGGTCAGCTTCTGTCGAACTTTAATACTGACATGAGCCGCCACTAACGTGGCCAGATACTCATCACCATACTCGACCGTGTAGCCTTTAATCACGCCGCTTAATTCCAGTTTTTGCAGCCGGGTTTGCACAGTAGATCGTGACACGCTTAGCTGGCGCGCCAGGTCAGATATACTGGCCCGGGCGTTGTGTTGTAACACTGCCAGCAGTTTTTCGTCTTCTTTGGTAATGGCACTTCTATTAGCGCTTTTAATAGAGCTTTCTGGCACTTTGCTAAATCCTTCCGTCAAAATGACGTAATTACCTATTAAATTGTTAATAATGATACTGCACATTGCTAAGGCTAGCCAATATAATAGTCGTATTATTTTCGTCCCGGTCAGCACTAATACTAACAGCAAAAACGCAGACGGGGCCTTAGTTAAAAAAACAGAGGTTAACAATGGTTGTAAGCAGAAGTTTGTTTGATGAAGTGATGGTACCTAACTATGCCCCGGCACAAATTATCCCGGTAAAGGGGCAGGGTTCAAAGCTTTGGGACCAGGCTGGCAAAGAATATATCGATTTTGCTGGCGGTATTGCGGTCAATTGTCTGGGCCACTGTCATCCTGCATTAGTGAGTGCATTAAAAGATCAGGCCGACAAGTTATGGCACTTATCGAATGTGTTAACTAACGAGCCGGCATTGTTATTGGCCAAAGCGCTGGTGGAACATACCTTTGCTGAAAAAGTCTACTTTGCTAACTCGGGTGCTGAAGCCAACGAAGCGGCCCTTAAGCTGGCGCGCCGTTATGCCAAAGATAAGTATGGCGAGCATAAAGATCAGATCATTTCCTTTAAACAGGGTTTTCATGGCCGTACTTTTTTTACCGTCACTGTAGGTGGTCAACCGGCTTATTCTGATGGTTTTGGCCCGAAGCCAGAAGGTATTGAACATGCAGAATTTAATAACCTGGACAGTTTAAAGGCGCTGATAAGCGCCAACACCTGTGCCGTAATGGTGGAGCCGATGCAGGGCGAGGGCGGTGTGGTGCCAGCCACTAGCGATTTTATTAAAGGCGTTCGTGAATTATGTGACGCTAACAACGCTTTGTTAATTTTTGATGAAGTTCAAACCGGCGTTGGCCGCACCGGCGAGCTGTATGCTTATATGGCCTATGGCGTTACCCCGGATATTTTAACTACAGCGAAAGCGCTGGGTGGCGGCTTTCCGATTGGCGCCATGTTAACCACTACGGAGATTGCCAAACATTTAGTGGTTGGCACACACGGCTCTACCTATGGTGGCAATCCGCTGGCATGTGCCGTAGCTCTGGCTGCTGTGGATACCGTCAATACCCCTGCAGTACTTAGCGGCGTTAAGCACAAAGCAGAATTGTTTAAGCAGGAATTACAACGCATTAATGCAAAATACCAGGTGTTCAGCGAAGTGCGGGGCATGGGCTTATTAATTGGCGCGGTGTTAAATGCTGATTATGCCGGTAAAGCCCGCGATATTATGCTGGCCGGTGCTGAGCACGGAGTAATGACCCTGGTTGCCGGTATGAATGTGGTCCGTTTTGCACCGTCACTGGTTATTCCTGATGCCGAAATTATTGATGGTATGGCACGGTTTGAGCTGGCAATAGCTCAAATCGCTACGGCAAAGCAGGCCTGATCTATGCTGGTTATCAGGCCTATCACTGCCGCTGATTTTGCGGCGTTAAAACAAATTGCTATTGAATCGGGTCATGGCTTTACGTCATTACCGGTGCACGATGGTCGCTTAAGCCAAAAAATTGAGCATGCTGAAAAAAGTTTTAATGCCGTCGTAACCACGCCCGGTGATCAGGGCTACCTGTTTGTGCTGGAAGATACTGACAGCGGTGAGATTGTTGGTACTACCGGTATTGAAGCCGCTGTAGGCCTGCAAACTCCGTTGTATCATTTTCAGCAGAACACCGTTATTCACCACAGTGCAGAATTAAATGTGATGAACCAGCTTACTACGCTGACATTGTGTAATGACTATACCGGTGCTTCTGAGATTTGTACGCTGTTTCTGCGTGAAAGCTACCGACGCAACCATGCCGGGCGCTTTTTATCCAAGGTGCGGTTTTTATTTATGGCGGAGCACCCACAGCGCTTTGCCAGCAAAGTGATTGCAGAGATGCGCGGCGCGGCAGATAAAGATGGTCAGCCGCCATTCTGGAACTGGCTGCAAAAGCTGTTTTTAACCATTGATTTCCCAAAGGCCGATCAGTTGATTGGTGTGGGTAAAAAAGCCTTTATTGCTGAGCTGATGCCGCGCCATCCGATTTATGTTGGTTTGCTGCCAGAAAGTGCTCAGGCCGTGATTGGTCAGGTACATGAAAATACCAAGCCTGCACTGCGAATGCTGGAAAAAGAAGGCTTCAGCCATCGCGGTTATATTGATTTGTTTGACGCCGGCCCAACGGTTGAAGCGCCACTTAATCAGATAAAATCGGTCGCTGCCAGTAAAAAAGTACCGGTAAAAATTGCTGCTGATACAACGTCAGCGCAGGGCGAACATACCCTGGCAGTAGCCAATACTGCAATTAAAGATTTTCGTGCCAGTTTTAGTAAAGCCGCCCGCTTTGACGAGGCAGCCAATATTTTGATTATCAGCCCTGAACTGGCTGCTGTGCTGCAGCTTAGTAATGGTGAAATGGCACGTTTTATTTATTTGGATAAAGCCTGAAAACGCGCAGTTGCCGTATAATGTGGCTTATTAATATAACCTTTTTAAAAATTGTGATTAGACCTAAACCGGAGTAGATATGCACACTGATGTAAATGCCCTGTTCGCCAACTTATGGCAAGACTATGTTGCGGTAACGCCGTCGGCCCAGAAAGTGCACCAACTGCTTGGCTCATCACAGCAGGACGATGTGATAAACGATCATATTGCGCTGCGCACCTTTAACCTGGATAAAGTGAGCCTGAATAAACTGGCGGCGCATTTTATCGCGCTGGGTTATGAAGAGTGCGGCGAGTATCATTTCGAAGCGAAAAAGCTGTACGCCAAGCATTTTGAGCATCCGGATCGCAACCAGCCCAAGGTATTTATCTCTGAATTGTTGCTGGATAAATGCTCGGCATACCTGCGTGATACCATTACTGAACTGGTTGCGCAAATACCGGAAGACGCAGTAAGTGCAGATAACTTTTTATACAGCGGTACCCATTGGCAGGTAAGCCAGGCTACCTATGAAAAACTGTTGGCAGAGAGCGAGTACGCCGCCTGGGTTGCTGCCTGGGGGTATCGTGCCAATCATTTTACCGTTAGCGTTAACGAGCTGGCCAGTTACGACACCCTGCAGCAGGTTAATACGGCGCTGAAACACGCTGGCTTTTTGCTGAACACCTCGGGTGGTGAGATTAAAGGCAGCCCTGAGGTTTACCTGGAGCAGTCATCCACGCTGGCCGATTTGCACCCGGTGCAATTTAGCGACACAGTTGCAACCATACCCAGCTGTTTTTACGAGTTCGCCCGCCGCCACCCGTTAAGCTGCGGTATGCTATACAGCGGTTTCGTTGCTGCATCAGCTGATAAAATTTTTGAAAGTACTAATGCCCGTTAATACCTAACCGGTTTAGTATAGCCAGCGCTGTGCTGGCTTTTTTATTGCTGCCCCCAAATGACAACGCTATAGTTTACCCAAAGATGCATAAAGGAAGGTTGTAAATGCGACGATGTACCCTATTGGCAGCATTGTATTCAGCTGCAATGTTCTTGCTGAGCACTGTGGTGCTGGCAGAGCCGTTAGCACAGTGCCAGTTAACGGTGCGGGTAGAATCTGAGCAGCAGCATAGTGCCGCGGGCTCGTATAACAATACGCAGGTTTCGCAGCAGTATTATGCGCTGTTAAACACGCTGGTGAGCAAAGTAAATTGTACTTTGCTGCTTGTTGATTTACCTGCCGGCAGGGCAATGAAAATGCTGGAGGACGGCCAGCTGGATATTATGGTAGGCATGTCTGAGACTGACGAGCGTGCCAGTTACAGCTATTTTGTCGGCCCGCATCATATTGAGCGAATGGTGGTGGTTGCCTCAGAGCGAGTGCCTGATTCTGTCAAAAGCTTACAACAGTTGGTTGAGTTAGACGGTACAATCTCGGTGGCTGATGGCGCTTATTATGGCCCACTGTGGCAGCAATTATTACAAGACAACCCGGCGTTAATACCCCGGATTTTTGCTGCGGCCGGCAACCAGCAAAAACTGGCCATGTTGGTGTCGGGCCGGGTAATGGCCTCACTGGAGGACGAGGCTACTGTCGACGAGCTACTCGAGCAGAATGATTTACAACACGCATACCGTAAACTTTTTGTGATCCATGAAAACCCGGTTTATTTTGCTTTTAGCCAAAAAACAATAGATAACACCTTACTTAAGCAGTTGCAGCATGCCTGGCAGTTAATGGTGTCCTCTGGTGAAGTTTCTCAGATTAAGCAGCAAATACCATTGGCGCAGCCGCAAAAAACTGATCCGGCCGTGTTTGTCGCCAGTACACGCAACACCAGCCATTAGTCGGCATAGGGTCTTCCAAATCTGTACAAGGAGTGTCATGTCTCGGTTTTTGTTGTTAGTGTTAATGTGTTTTCCGCTGGCTGCCAAGCAGTTAGACAAAGTGACGATTGCGCTGGAGCATCCGGCCAACGGCAATATGGTTCATCTGGATAACGCAGGGTTATTAGCGGTATCGGGTTTTAGTCAGTTTGATCGCTGGTTAAGCCTGGTTAATCTGGCAGATTATCAGGTTCAGCCGATCGTGATTCCTGCTAATGCCCAGTATTTTAGTCAGGCTAGCCTGGTAGACCATCACAAAGCCAATACCAGTTTTGCTGCTGGCCGCGCATTGCCGGTGCATCAGGCGCTGGTGTTTTTAACCTTAGACGGCATAAGTGTTTATAACGCAGAGCGTATGCAAAGCGAGCCGCTGCTGGTAAGCCCGTCAATTTACCGGGTACTGGATAAAAACAGACTGCGTAGCGGCGATTTTGTATTACAGCTGGGTAGCGACCAGGCAGACTTTTTACTGCCTGACTTTAACCAAAGTCATCTGTTTCGCCAGCAGCCCGATGGCAGCTTTTTGCAATACTCCTTAAATATCGGCGCCCAGGTAACCAGTTGGCGAGACAGCCCCAGTTATGAGCCCAGACGTCATTTTATAGTCGATGTTGATTTAGATGGCAGGCTCGATCTGGCTTTTATTGCCGGCGGAAAATTTCAGGTATTTTATCAATTGGCTGATGGTGGCTTTAACACGGAACCGGTAACTCAGAATTGGCCGGTGAGTTTGTCAACGGAACAAGAGGCCGATCAGCGCAACGATGCAGGGCGCAGTTACACCGGCCAGAATATTGATAGCTTACGCGATATTATCGATATTGATGGTGACGGCGTTGCTGATTTAGTGGTGAACCGCGAGCAATTGGCCGATGCGCTGGAGCGAAATAATAGTTTTCGGGTGCATTTTGGCCTGAGGACAGCCACCGGCTTGCATTTTAACGCTGAACCCGACACAAGGATCACGACTGACACCTCACCTATAGACGTGGTTATCGCTGATTTTAACGCCGATGGCCGCAAAGATTTTTATATTCCCAGCACGCATTTTGGGGTAGGTACTATAGTAAGGGTGCTGCTCAGGGGAAGTGCTAACCTTGATATCGATTTTTATTTATTAAATGAACAGCGTCAGTACAGCAGCAAAGCCGACTTTAAACAGAATGCTACCATTGATGTCAGCATTAGTAACCTGCGATACGATATGCCGTTGTTTGAACTGGCGGATCTGGATGGCAGCGGACAGTTAAGCCTGATAGTCGGTGAAGGCGGCGATGAATTGAAGTTCTATGGCCCAGAGCCTGGCCGTTTATTCAGTCGCCGGCCGGAGCGGGTGAAATTAGACTTGCCCAGAGATGCCCGCAAAGTGCTAGTAGCCGATTTAACCGGTAACGGCAAAGACGATTTGGTGTTGCCCTTCGACGCTCAGGATGCGGAGCAAACCCGCAACCAATTGTTATTGCTTTTGAATCCGAAATAAGACGACCTGTTGAGCATTCAAACCCACCCCGCACTATTATTGCTGTTGCTAGCCGCTGCTGCCGCGGCGGCTGGCATGCTGCGCTTTGCGGTTACCTCCATTATCGCCAGATATTGGGGCGTGCAGTTTCCACTGGCTACCTTGCTGGTAAACAGTAGCGGCGCGCTGGCGATAGGTGTTGTGGCAGCGATGCCAGATCTATCCACTCTGGGCCTGATTATGATGGTCGGGTTTTTGGGAAGTTACACCACCGTATCGTCATTTAGTCTGCAAACCATCAGCTTGTGGCAAAGCCGTCATTACCAGCAGGCAATGTTGAATGTAGGGTTGTCATTCGGGCTGTGTCTTAGCCTGGTTTGGTGCGGTTATGCAGCCGGGGGGTTGCTATGGTAAGGCCCGGCTTATTTGTTGCGGTTGGGCTGGGCAGCGCGCTGGGAGCGGTGCTGCGTTTTAGCGTTTCGTTATGGCTGGCAACAGCAGATACCAGCTTGCCGCTGGCTACGTTAATGGTAAATATGTTGGGTTCATTCTGGATTGGCTGCTATGCCAACCTGACGGGCGACAACGGCCGCTGGCAGGTATCTGTCTGGCAAAGGCAGTTTATGTTAAGTGGCGTATGTGCCGGTTTTACTACCTTCTCTGTATTTAGCCTGGAGTTTATGCAATTACTGCAGGCTGGACAAGGCGCATTGGCAATGGGGTACGTTTTATTGTCATTAATGTTCTGGCTGTTGGCCTGCTGGGCTGGCTTAAAAGCCGGTGAGTGGATTAACGGCTTCAGCTCTGCTGATAAAGGTGCGAAAAGTGTATAGAAAACTGATGTTGCTATCGCTGTTACTGCTGCTAACGGCGTGCGATAACATGCAAACTTTAACAGAAGCCGAGCAGATAGAACGCACTATCCGCCAGGAGGTAAGTCGGGATCTTACTGGCTTAAATGCGTTAACTACAGCGGCGGCTGCCACCGACTACGACGGCTTTGCCTGGCGCCGTGGCGAGAAAATTCAGATACGTCAGCGCCAGAACGGCGAATTAGGCTTGTTGGAGCAGGCAGAGGCGCCTGAGATTATTGCCGCGGCAGTTGAGCACCGGATCCCAAGTTTCAGCCTGGTACGCTATCAGCAGGGCTGGCTGATAGTATTTCGTACCTATATCAGCAATCATTGCCAGGTGGTATATGCCTATGCGTATCGTGGCCAGCTGCCTGATACCCCGCAATGCACTGAGCAAGCATTTGCCAGTAGTGCAAATGGCCGCTGCCAGAGCCCGATTAACACTGAGTGGCAGGTTTTTAAAGAGTGGTTTTTTGCTGAGTCTATGGTTGCTGCTGGCAACCCGGTATGCACTGCTAAGGCAGAGCAGGGCTGGCAGGCACCACAATAAGTCGTGTATTTAAATATGCTACTTATTATAAAACGCACCGTATAAGCCTTAAATTGGTTACATGTAAGGAGAACCCGTGAAATTTCTATTCGCTGTTGTTGCCTCATTATCGTTAGTAGGGTGTTCCGTTTTCGGTCAGAGCAATGTTGAAACCGCTCCCTATACGCTGTTAAAAGCAGAGCCGGAACAAAATATTGAAGTGCGTAATTATGATGCTATGGTGCTGGTATCAACCAGCATGGCGGGCGAGGGCCGTAACAGCGCTTTTCGAAAACTGTTCCGTTATATTGGTGGTGAAAATGAAGGTGCAACCGAAATAGCCATGACGGCGCCGGTATTTATGGGCGACACAAAACAGGCTGATAACAATAATAAAGGCACTGAAATAGCCATGACCGCCCCGGTATTGATGAATAGCAGCGGCGATGGCGCGATGATGTCATTTGTTATGCCAAAAGAATTTACCCTGCAAACGACTCCCAAGCCGACCAACCCTGATGTAAAAGTGACTGAGTTGAAAAATTATAAAGTCGCGGCGATTAAATTTAGTGGCACCTTAAGCGATCGCAATGTGGCAAAACACCGCAAAATATTAACCGACTGGCTTAACACCAATGGCTACTCCACTATCGGTGAGCCAGTGGAAGCGGGTTATAACGGCCCCATGACCTTACCGATGCTGCGTCGTAATGAGTTACTGATTGAAATAAAGTAGCGCCCGGCGAGCCGCTCTATTGCGCTATCTGAAATAAGGACCATACTGCTAGCGTAAGGTGCCCGCCGTGGGTCCTTAGCAGGACGTCGTTTCAATACAGGTGAATATCATGAGCAAAGGCCAGGACAGTAAAAAAGACGTTAAAAAGAAACCGTTATTAACCGCCAAGGAAAAGAAAGCGGCGAAAGCGACCAAGAAAAACGAGAAAAATGTGTTAGGACATCAAAACTAACCAAAACACTACCTTCCCCCGGCGCCGGCAAACTTTAATTTTGCCGGCGTTACGCGCATTTTTATATAGCATTGTAATTTGATAAAAACGAACTAGCTAAAACCTCCCGGATCAGCGCTGGAGCGTGAAAAGTCCTGCTACCAGTTACTGATAAAAGAACTATCTCGGTGTAATCTTTATTTTAGTGTGAAAAAAATTCATGTCCTCTCTACGTTAGTTAATTTAAATGTCCTCCAACATCATGAAATTTAAACATAATTAATATTGGTTTATTTCTTGCTCCCTTCTGCTGTGGTAAAGGCATTTATTTAGCCGCATGAGTTCCTGATCATCGTTGGGAAAGTCATCGATTAATAAACAGACGAAAAGGAGTTGTTATGAAATTCAAATTAGCTGCAGTGGCAGTCGCCGTATTTGTCTTATCAGGTTGTGAAGTAGAGAAGACACAATCTGGCGAGCTTCCAAGTGTTGATGTTGACGTCAGTGCCGATTCTGGCCGGTTACCCGAATATGATGTCGACTGGGCCAGTGTTGATATTGGCACCACCACCGAAACCATTACCGTGCCCAAGGTGGTAGTGGTAATGGAAGAGGAAGAAGTCGAAGTGCCTTATATGGATCTGAATATGCCTGATGAGCAGGGTGAAAAATCAAAACGTTCCATCGTCGTAGAGGCTGAAATCAGAGGCAATATGCAAGAATTGGAAATTGATAAAGTGTATGCCAAAGATCGCAGATTAATTGTGGTATCACGGTTGAACAAAATGGATGAAACATTAGACGGTCGAACTGTACGCATATCAGACAGGATAGTGATAAACGCGCCTGATCTAGATGTACAGCACATTATCGTTGGTGACAGGCCTAAAGGTGACTGGAACAACCAATACACATTTGTGCGTAACGAGGCAGCTTTACAAGCGCGGCTGGAAGGCGCATCGCAAATCTATTCTAATTAATGTTGTCAGCCATGATGTAGCATTTTTTTGCGGCCTTAAGGCCGCAAAAATTCTGCTTAATAATCTGATTAATTAACAAGGAATTGATATGGACCTTATTCGTATTATCGTTGCTATTTTACTGCCGCCACTAGGTGTTTTTTTGCAGGTTGGCATTGGTGCTCAGTTTTGGATTAATATTTTACTGACCCTGTTGGGTTACATTCCAGGCATTATCCATGCTGTCTACATTATTGCTAAAAAATAATTGATCAGAGTTAGTGCTAAAAATGTCGGATACGAGGTAGCAAACTAGCCTGTCGCTACTAGCAGTAGTTCATACCGCCGATGAAAGGCTGTCTATACGGATAGCCTTTTCCTTTTTCCGACAGAAATATGTATTACTCAGACGATGGTCGGGTCTGACGTTGCCTCAAGACCTGTCGCAGTCATAGCGCAGTATTTACCGGTGGGGTCGTTACTTTTGTTAGTTTACGAAAATAACTGCTAAAACAATAAGTAATGCCCATGGAAAAGGGGAGGTCCACCAGTTTAATCCTTTGGCACTGGCTTTTTTTGCGTTTTGCCGTAATTGTGCTTTTTTCTCAGCGGTTATTTTAAACCGCTCCCTTAATTGCGGTAAGGGAAACAAAAATACGATTACGCCAAACATTATGGTAAACCATCCTGAATTGAAATCATTAGGTGTGTAAAACAATCGAATAACGCCAAGCCCTATAAAAACGAAACCAAGGGTAATTTCAGACTTTGTCGGTAATTTCATGTTATCGCATCACATATTTCATTATTAATGAGCCTCGCAGCGCAGTGTAGGTAGTGGCGTCCTGGGCGAATGATTCATCATGTTATTGGTCTGACACATTCTCTATTCTTTGATACAACATTATGTCTTTATAGCAATGACTTGTAGGCGCAGCGAACTTGATTTTCTTAATTCGCAAGTGAGCTCGATTAATGTAACGATCTGTTGAGTAATCAACTGGTTTAATATCCGAAGCACTACCAGTTTTATCGACAATAAGACGCATTTTTACCCAATCAGTTTGTTCAGGTGTTTTTTCTAAAGAAAACCTATCATTCTCACCGTTTTGCAATATCTGTACTGTTTCATCACATTTAACCTGACCGAAAGCTGGCAAGGTTACCGCGAGCAAAAATATTGAAAGATTAGCGAGTCTCATCATTAGTCTTTAACACAAAGCTTTGCATTAGGCATGGCCTTATCAACACAAAATACTACTGTACTCGAGAAGATAAATACCGACAACCAAAACAGCGGGGCTACACGCTGGTATAGCGGTATAAAATCACTTCCAACGCCGGTGCAAACTAACCCGAATTTGCTCGAAGAACCACCCGCATCCAAACAACTGTCAACACTAAAGAATGTTACCAAAGCAACGGCACTTCCTACGAACATAATGGCACAGATAAGTTTTTTCATTTAGCGGGGCCTTAACGCAGCCAGCCCTGACCGTTGCTGAAGGGCCTTGTATAGATATTGTTAAACCTCACGGACTTTATACCGCTGGTAGTACATTACTACAAACACTGACACTACTAACAGCAAGCCAACAAAGCCGACCGATAACACTGATAAAACCGATAACGGCAGCAGAATTTTTAGAGCCAAATCTGAGCTGCGAATGAGATAAACACCCAAAGCCAAAACTGCCGTTATGGTTACCACATTAAAACTTAACAACCCTAAGAAATACCAAAAAGGGTCACTTGGATAGGCGAAGTCCTCAGTTGTCAGCCACAGCATATCTATCTGCGTAATTAAACGGATAGCAAGGTAAAGAGAATAAATAACTAACAGTATTCCAACGGTCCTTTGAAGATGCACCTATGCCTCCGTGAAATTTAACGCTCGCCTAAACGGCGAGCAACTTGTTGCGAGTCGAGCGCCGAAGGCCCGCTGTGCTGGCGTTTGTTAGGGCAATACACCGATTTGCTCGCAAGTAATATGGTTTTCCCCATCAGAGCCACTGAGTACATACTCAATCAATAGTTCACGTCCATTATCAGCTTTGACGATATGCTCAACTATGCCATTTATCCCGATATTAGTAGGATCAATCAAACTAATCTTAAAATTGCCGATATTCCTTGGATTTAGGCCGCTGGCCTCGACAGTTTCTAAAGCAGCGTTGTAATCTGCGCTTATGGCGACAACAAGATTGCGCCCCAAAGCCACTGCGTACCCAAATTTATTGGCAAACTCCTCAAACTCTCCTTGATGTAGCAATATCCGGGCGCTATCGAGGAGCTCTCCAATTTTATCATTGGTCAGTTGGATCGCTGATATCTGCATAATGCCCTAACGCCCGCCACAAACGCGAGCAACTTGTTGCGAGTCGAGCCGCGAAGCGGCGTTTTGATGGCAATAACATGGACTCCCCCTCACTATCCGGCATCGATGTGCCAAACTGAGAGTGTCTAAACAAACAGTCACAAGTAAGGGGAAGTCGCATGGAACAGTTTATACGTTGCGGGATAGATATTGCAAAGCTCGTGTTTCAAATTCATGGCGTTAATGCTAAATCCGGTGAAACATCGATGGTCAAAAAGTTAGCCAGAAATGAAGTGCTACGTTTCTATGCCAATAAACCACCCATGCTTATCGGCATTGAAGCCTGTGGTGGCGCGCATTATTGGGCGCGTGAGCTCACCAAGCTCGGTCATGAAGTAAAGCTCATGACACCGCAGTATGTTGCACCTTACCGCCGTGGCGGTAAAAACGATGCCAATGATGCAGAAGCCATTTGTGAAGCCTTGGCCAGGCCGAATATGCGTTTTGTTGCTGTTAAGTCAGAATCACAACAAGCAGTATTGGTCATGCACCGCATGCGTGACCAATGGGTGCGCGAACGCACTTCACTGATGAACCAAATTCGCAGTTACTTACATGAGTTTGGCATCGTCATTAATCAAGGCCGTGCGGCACTGGCCAAAACCTTACCAATGGTGGCAGAAGAAGGATCCTTGCCGCTGTTATTTCGCCAGAGCATTGCTGATTTAGCCAACAAGCTAACTGATTTAGAGACGCAGATTACTGCGCTCAACAAACGGATTGAAGCCTGGAGTAAGCAAGATAACACCGCAAAAGCCTTACTTGAGCTCTGTGGTGTCGGTAGCGTTACTGCTAGCGCAGCAGTAGCAACAGCCGGTGATGTATCAGTGTTTAAAAACGGCAGACAATTCGCTGCCTGGCTCAGTTTAGTGCCCAAACAGAATTCATCGGGTGGTAAAACGGTACTGGGTGCCATTACTAAGCGGGGCGACCGTTACTTGCGAACACTATTAGTTCAGGGCGCGCGAACGGTGATGCTGGCGGCTAGCAGAGCGAAAAAGTCTACCCAAACCACACCCATGTTCGACTGGATTTATAAGCTGCAAGAGCGACGGCCCAATAACGTAGTCGCAGTGGCTATCGCTGCAAAGCAGGCCAGAATGCTCTGGGCAATAATGGCAAAGCAGCAACGGCAAGCGCAAACAGGTTTAGCAACATGATGTAGCAGTAAAAAGAAGTAAAACAGTAAGTTAACGACAACTCTCAACCAAAGCATTGCACTACAAAGTGGATAAATAAAGCGGCAACGACCGTGCACAGGAAGGGCCTGGTAACAAGCGAGGTATTTAATACCGCGATGGCGATAAGGTGCTTGTGCGCGAAAGTTATCAGGGCTGGAGCATGGCTAACACCATGAATCTCACGAGCCGAATAGACGTATGCAGTCATTCACCGCCAAGTTTGATCACTTTGTGCTTGCAATAGAGGGGGAGTCCATAGACGCTTGTTATGTTGAAACATGCTCGAATAGCGCCTTAACTGCTATGTAAAAAACGAAGCAAACAAACATAAGCCCGAGAAAACGTAAAACTTTTGGAGCCTCTTTTTTAATTTTAAGCTGCACTGCAATTCCGAAATCATCGCCTATGTACCACAAAAAAACCTT
>MDTG01319081.1_pt1 | contig 29401 bp, 31 predicted proteins | sample 811421 | NCBI WGS metagenome assembly MDTG01 (sample SAMN05326645, study PRJNA326480) | marine metagenome | isolation source: seawater | place: Pacific Ocean: South East | collected 2011 | reverse complement strand
GAAAAAGCACGGGCTCGATATCCACGAGTGCACGGAGCCTGTCGCACCCGGCGTCCGCTACGTCAGAGCCTCGGCCTACAAGACGGGCTTACCAAGCCATTCTTACGATTGTATAACCGTCAACAACTTCATGTATTTTTGGGAGTCGCATCCTCAGAAGCTCTTGCAACTCTACAAGGAGATGAATCGTCTCCTCAAGAAAGGTGGGACCTTGCGTATCTTCCCTGTTTTTTACGGAAACTACGCCTGCGACAACGTAGATCTCCACGACTATCTCAATACACATTTTTGTATTCAGTGTCTCCGCCCCAAACATGACTACTCCAAGGAGGCCCCCGTCTATATCAGAGATGGCGAAATGATTCAAGCTTCCGCCGGACATGGGAAAAATGAGCATCGGATCTATCACCAGCTTATGGCTCACGTTGTAATCCTACACAAACTCTGAGCACGTGCGACAGACTGTGACTAAATTATGTGTATCGTTTTTTCCACCAAACTTGGGTAAGATCTTGTAGGAGAGCCTCGCGTCATTTTCAGGATCTACGATATAATTGGAACACTTGTAACATCGGCGACCTTGTCTCATCAAGAGCAGAGACTTGATATTCGCGTTGGGATGCTGGTGATGGTAGTAGGAGGCATTGCTCAGAGCGCTATTCTTTGAATAGAGCGGTTGATCCGAGTGATACACATTATGAAATACCTTATGAACAAATGCAGACTCATACACAAACATATACCAGATCGCCAGATACACGATGACGCCTCCGCCAAAGTAATACTTGTGATTTTCGGAGAGAGAGTTGAGCCTCTCGGGAAAGTAGCGATTCGCACAATAGTATAAGATACATACGATCACCAAGAAGGCCAGAGAGTTCATATAGTCTCCTTAGATTATTGTCGCGAGATCTCGGAGAGCCTCCACCAAGTTTGGATACGCGTGGTCAATGTAGCGATACTTCCGAGATACCTCGTGCTTTGGATGGATCCAGACTGTCTTCCATCCGAGATTTTTCGCAGGTTGGAGATTGTGAGGGATATCATCAAAAAATACAAACGTGTCTTTTTGAACCTCATACACATTCGCCCCGCTCTCAAAGCGATCCTTAAGGATGTCTTTTTGAACCATGAAGCCTGCGTGAAAGCTTGGCTTCATTTCAGGTAAGGTGTCTCTTGAATATACTTTCTTAAACTTTTCGGTTAGATTCATCCGCTCCAAGACTTCATTTGCGTGGCTGAAGTTTCCATTGGTGTAGATGTAACGATCTCCTTTACACTTATCCAAATAGTGTGATATCTCATGGTTTTCGCGAATCAGATTGTAATTGATATCGTTTCGATGAACAAGTAAGGTGTCGTCCAAATCAAAGATATAGTGATTCATCCTATATACCTAACCCGATTTTTGTTTAATTGCGTTTGTTTTTGCCCGTATATCTAAAAAAATTATATTGGCTATTGTATAATACAAAGAATGGAGTCAATGGATATGCCATCACCTGTGAGCGAAATGAAAGATATGAGTATGGAGCCTATGGTTTCTTCGATGGACATCTCTCCCAAAGAGGAAGACACCCTTCTGGCGCCAGCGCCCGTCAAACCCAGGAGACGGCGAAAGACCAAGAAGAAAAAGAAGAAGAGCACCAAGAAAAAGAAGAAGAGCACCAAGAAAAAAAAGAAGAAAACAAGACGCCGTCGCCCAGCGATGATGCCCGGTCCTCCCGGTCCTCCGGGTCCTCCCGGTCCTCCGGGTCCTCCGGGTCCTCCAGGTCCTCCTGGTCCTCCGGGTCCTCCAGGTCCTCCAGGTCCTCCCGGTCCTCCGGGTCCTCCTGGTGAGATGCCACCGAAGCCTCCTCCTCCACCGATGGACGATATGATGCCACCGAAGCCTCCTCCTCCACCGATGGACGATATGATGCCACCGAAGCCTCCTCCACCTATTGCGGGTAAAGATAAAGGACCAGAAGGACCACCACCACCTGGACCGATGGGTGAAGATGGTCTCCCACCACCCGGACCAGAAGGACCGGAAGGACCACCCGGACCAGAAGGACCACCACCACTCGGACCGGAAGGACCACCCGGACCAGAAGGACCACCCGGACCACCTGGACCACCCGGACCAGAAGGACCCGGAGGACCACCCGGACCAGAAGGACCTCCCCCTATGTAAAAACCGCCAAAAATAAGCGATTTAAAAGATTATCCAGCAATCCAAGTATATCATGAACACCTCCGAGCCTCTTCTTGACGATACTCAAAATCGCTATGTGATCTTTCCGATCCAACACGACAAGTTTTGGGAGATGTATAAGAAATCAGAGGCAAACTTTTGGACAACCGAAGAGTTAGACCTATCCAAAGACACGAATGATTGGAAGACTCTCAACGATAACGAGAGATACTTTATCGAGAATGTCTTGGCGTTCTTTGCGGCATCGGATGGCATCGTGAATGAAAATTTGGTGGAGAGATTCTGTCAAGAGGTCAAGATCCTAGAAGCCAAATTTTTTTACGGCTTCCAGATCGCGATGGAAAACATACATTCCGAGACGTATTCTCTGCTGATTGACACCTACATCAAGGATCCAATGAAAAAGACCAAGTTGTTTAACGCGATCGACACGATGCCCTGCGTCCAAAAGAAAGCCGAGTGGGCTCTCAAGTGGATAAATGACAAAGACTCGCCCTTCGTGAATCGCGTAATAGGCTTCGCGGCGGTCGAGGGAATCTTTTTCTCAGGGTCCTTTTGTAGCATATTCTGGCTCAAAAAGAGAGGTCTCATGCCAGGACTATGTCACAGCAACGAGCTTATCAGTCGCGACGAAGGCATGCACTGCGAGTTTGCCGTATTGATGTATCAGAATCTCAAAGAAAAACCGAGTGAAGGCGTGGTGCAGCAGATTATCAAGGAGGCCGTTCAGATTGAAAAAGAGTTTATCACCGAGGCTCTCTCATGTGAGTTGATCGGGATGAATGCCAATCTGATGAGCCAATACATCGAGTATGTGGCGGATCGTCTTCTTCAGATGTTTGGCGTAGGAAAGGTCTACCATGCGAGTAATCCCTTTGATTGGATGGAGATGATCTCTGTTCAAGGAAAGACAAATTTCTTTGAAAAGAGAGTCGGAGAATACTCTAACAAAGCGAATCCCAACGCAGAATCTGCGACAGACGAGATCGCGTTTGATAGCGAGTTTTAGAGGCTTCGGCTAAAGTGTTTTTCAATGTTGCTCTTTGACTTGGAGGGCGTGTGTTTGGTTTTTTTGACAGGTTTCTTGAATACATACGATTTCGTTTCTTCGTTGTATTCAAGATTCTTTATCTCTGTAATCTTGGAGTCTTCATAAGAGACATCCGAACCCTTGTTTAAGGAAGAGTTCTCGCAAAGCTTGAATAGGAGAATCTTGAGGCGTTTCTCTTGGTCGTCGTTTAGCTCGTGTTCGGTCTTTTGGAGCTTGACAAAGAGAGACAAGCGATTCAGCTTGCACCCCTTGTCTAGCTTGGACCACGCCTTGTCAAAGCGCGTCTCGGCCTCGGCATCCATCTTGGTGAGTAAGTCTTCCATACCTTTATCACTGAGTGTTTCTTTAAATAAAATAAAATCATTACTATATGAAAACCAAGCATCGGAAACGTCATAAGAGATCTACGTCTCGGTCCAAGGCCAGAACCACAAAAACACACAGAGCCAAGACTCTCAAGGCACTTCCCGAAGACAAGCAATACAACATTTACATCATCTGCAAAAACCGGAAGATATTTGCGGAGCACGTCGCCGTCCTCACCAAATACAAGAAAAAGATACATTCGTATCACTTTGTGAAGGCGGTCTTCTTGAAACCCACAGATAAGAATCAAGCCAAAACAAAAAAACTCAAGACACGCTACAACACAAGCATGAAGGCACGTCTCCGAAAGCTAGGCTGTATCTACGCTCATCGGAATGCGTTACGGATGATCAAGAAGCTTAAAACCGACAACAACGTGATCTTGGAGGAGGATGCGACGCTCGACCATCTCCTGCCAAACCCTCCGAGCAAGTCCTCTTATCTCGGGGGGTGGATCATCCCACCCCAGATATCCTTGGCCGGCAAGAAAAATATACGAGTGCCTCATCTCAAAAAAGGTCTCAACGAGATTGATTACGATCGGTTTCAGGTGATGATGGCGCACGCCTACTTTATGAAAACTCACGAGAAGGCCGAGGATATCCTGAAGCTTATCGAGGCTCCCGAACCCATCAAGAATTACGATATCTTTCTGAGCGATCATCGTTTCCTCAAGCAGTTTTACTATCCCGCGATCTTCGTGCAGTCCAAGCACGCCTCCGAAATCGATCAAGGCACCAACAAAAACGATCAACGAACAACAAACTACGGCTTGTAAAGAGTCTATGATAACTTACATAATTCTAAACAGGAATATACATTTCGGAAAGACACTGTTTTTCCGTTGTGTTGTCTTCCCTCTATATTCAAATCCATCCTCATCCAAATGAGGGTGAATCCAGAGTTCTTGTTTATCTTTGCGATACGTAGCACCTATATAGGGTCTTTCGTCACTTATCGGAAGACTCTTAATATACTCTTTCGCTTCATCCTCTGAAATACCCTTTACAACTTTGTCCCCACCATTCCCTCTGTATCTGCGTTCTGGGATGGATAGAATGAACATTGTTTATCTGAATTTGACCCAAGAAAATATATATCAAATTTAAAAAAATGAAAGATGATACACACGTTGTTTACCAGACCCCGTCTGCGACACTTCTTCATCACCTTCATCATCACCTTCTTCATCATCATCTTCTTTATCATCATCTTCATCCTCAACATCGGATTCATCCGTTTCTTCATCAACCACATCCTGAACCATCTGTTCGACGGACTCACCCTTGGTCTCTTCTTCTGGTTCTTCATCAGAATCCGCAAAGGTGATTCCGAGCTTGTCGAGGATACCCGTAAGAACACCCTTAGCTTCGCCCGTATCGGTGGATTCGGGTAAGCTATCGATGAGATAATGAAGCTTCTTGAGATCATCGGACAACCCCTCCTCCAGATTTCGGAGACGCTGCGAAACCGCCCGATTTTCTTTGCGCATCAGAGTTGGGAGCATATCGCCGTTTGAAAACACATTGGAGATATTTTCTGGGATCGCGCGTTTCAGCTGTTTTTCGGCGAAGGCCTGGTGCTTGGGATCCTCGCTTTCCTTGATTGATTGTAGATAGTAGGGATGGTGTTTCATCGCGAGACTCTTCCACGAATCGGCGTAATTGGGCTGATATTTATCGTAGTCTTCGTTTAGCCGTATCTGCCCTTGTCTCACATTCCCAAGGCACACGTTGCATCGGTCTCGTAAATCCGTGAGATGAGCTCTCGCCGACATCGGCTCCATATCTCCCTGATGCTGCGCCAACGCCTCGTTTATCTGTTGAGCGATATGGCTCTCCTGTTCCACGTTCGAGTGATCATATGGATCCTCTAAATTATCGGCAAACATATCCGATAGCTCACAATTCCCCCACTCGTCGCATACCACCATCTGAACTTTTTTCCGAAATATCTTGGAGCGATTGAGACGCTGAATCATGTCGCTATTGATGCTTTGTTGAATCGCATGATACAAGCTTATAGGATCCAATCCGTGACTCTGGCATAATCTCTTTGCACAATCTTCAAACGATATTTCGTGGATCTGGTCTCCACACGCATTCCTCACAAGGATGGGTTGGCTCGGGCCGATCGTCCCTTGCGTCGCCTTTTCAATGAATTCTCTGAGAGTGTAGGGGTTCATTTATATATTCGGTAGATATATATTTATTTCTAAACCTATCTGGGATCCCATATCTTAGTATGCCTCCGTGTGAGTCTTCCTTCTCCGGCTTTTCGGGCGTTTCTGTTTCCTTTTCGAAGCCTTCACCGGAGTTGTCTTTGATTCCTCAATTGTTTTCGTCAAAGTCTTCACCTGCGTCACCCCTCTATGACCCGTTCTTCTTTTTAGTTGCTGTCTTTTTGAAGGGGGTCCTTCAAGGACCGGTGTTTGTGGGGCTTCTTCCGGACGATGTTCTTGGTCTCTCCACGCCCGCTCCGCAATAGTTTTTACTTTTGAATATGCTTTTACGAACGCTTCATGTCCATAGCGATTCCCATCCCGAATATTCAATCTCCTATCTTTAGCGTTGAGCAAAAGCTCACGGATTTCCTTTAGATTTTCTAGAGAATGCGAGTATTTTCTAAGGTCATTGGAGTTTCGTTTCACTGGCATTCCATCAAAGACCCCATCATATACTATATTATCGATATGCTTTCTAACAAGATCGATTGCTAATTCTCCATCTGCGATATTCAACCGATTTGAATATCTGTCTTTTAGGCAATTATTTAATTGTGAGACGGTTACAAATCTTCTAATATCAGGGTCTGCCCCAGCTGTCAAGAGACAATTTACAGCAACGACAGTATCCGTAGTGTAACTGTCTTTACTGTGCTTACACAAGAGATGAAGGGCGGTTTCTCCAAATCTTTCATCCCTATAATTTAACTTCCCATTACATTCTTTTGCTTCAGCTATTAAATCTTCCATAGCCTTAGTCACCTGTCTGTATGATCCTTCATCAAGGTTCTTTGGTGTAGAGTTTTTATTAAACAATGCTATGTTATATTCAACTGCATTCGCTTTTGCCTTTTTATTGAATTCAATTGATGCGATTATTCTCTGAATTTCACGTATATCGACGCGTGATTTCATACACGCTTTCTGAAGAGCGCTGTATTTCTCATGACCTTTCTTATCATCAAAATATTTTTTATATTCCGTAATACTTACTTTCATTAAATTTTTCCCTAACGAAAAATCAATTTTTCCAGAACCCGCCGTGATTTTATCTGAAACCCGATTACTCCGCGTATTCCTTGTGAGTGATCTCTTGGTTTGTTTCTTTGATTTGGAAGCTTCCTCAACGTTTGCGCGAGATTTTGAACGATTGGTGCGAGGCATAGTATACATGTTACTATATTTTTTTGAGGATTTTTTATCTTCCACGCCTAAATTACCGCTTCTTTGTTCGTTTTTTTCGTTTTTTGTCCACTCCCGAAAACTCTCCGAGAGCTTTCAGGCATTCTTTTCCCGAGAGCAACGCTCCCTCGACCCAGTCTTGGAGAGTAGAGTAGCACTCACCCGCCAGATAAATGCGTTTGTCTGAAAAAGGTTTCACCAGACTCTTGCTTACCTTCTTGAAATCGTAGTTGGGTCTCCAGAGATGCACGCCCGCCTTCCAGTGACAGCACTTGATCTGGGTGGGCTTCGGTATCGTTTTCTTGGGAAAGACAAGCGCTAATTCTTTGTGAATCATCTCAATCAGTATATCATCCGAGACATTGGACCAGTTGCGCCACATATCGGCGCAATACAAGTCCGAGTAATACATCACGATTCCTTCTTTGGCATCCATCGGGATCACGTATCGGAGATAGTTGTCGGTGGTCGTCTTGTGGATATCGTGGAACCACGGCTTCCCATCTACGAGAGGATACTTGGCGTAGATACGACACAAGGCGATGGGCTTCACGGCTTGGATCTCGGGAACCTCCTTAAACAATGTGAATTTTCGCAAGCTCAGGTAGGGTGTCGTCAGAATGGTGTTAAGACATGTGACCTTGTGCTCCTGTTCCCCAACCTTGTAGGTGAGACGCCGGTCCTTGACATCCGTGACCTCGCATCCTAGGCGTATCTCCACGTTTGAGTTTTGTGAGAGAGCCTCTGACATCCGTTTGACCAGCTCCGTGAACCCACACTTGAGGACGTAGTATTGGCTATCGCCAAACAAGTCAGTCTCAAACATCGTGAGCGCCGCCTCGGCGTTCAACCGAATAAACTCGGCGTCGTAGCCAAACAAGGCCTGGATCTTAGAGGCTTCTTCTGAGCCATACAGCATCGCGCACAGCTGAAAGATCGTGATCTTTCGCAACAGCTTCGCATCCATCGCCTTACCCTGTTTCAGGATATCCTGAAGCTTCTCACCCAGATCGTAGCGTATGGGCTTGTTTTTGTAGACAAACGATTTTTCGTTAGGAATCGGAAGAATCTCTTCCTCAAGCTTAAACTCATGGATCAGACTCATCACCGTCTCGTGGTTCTCGCTAAATCTAGCCGCACCCTTCTCAACCTGGAATCCCTTGGCGTAGTTTGTGCGGATTCTCCCACCAAGCTCACTATCCGATTCAATAATCAGAATGGTTTTGTCGGAGGACTTCTGAGAGATCTTGAGAGCGCAATAGAGCCCTGTAATACCTCCACCTACGATGGCGTAATCAACCGGAAACATATACTCTATCGTATAAAATATTACGTGCTCGGGATATACTCCCATTCAAGCTCTTGGCATATCTTCTCCCATATTTTATCCTGTTGCTGGAGTTTTTCGCGACTCTTGAGGAGAGGGAAAAATACCAAGAGATCGTCATATTCCAAGAGCTCACAAAACTTGTGGAGAACATACGAATACGACAAAAAGTTTTTGCGATGGCTAGGACAGTGCTTCATAAATGGGATTTGAATGTCCTTAAAGAGAGAACGCAATGTCTCCTCTGACTTACGGCTCAGAGTGGGTGCCTTTTGTCCGCTGATCACATTCAAGAGATGCGGGATGTGCTCGTAATACTTGTTGTATCCCAGCTTTTTGAGGATCTCTCGCATCTTGGGATACGAGACCTCTTTATCAAGAAGCTTGTGTTTCTTGAGTTCTTTGTGAACATCGGTATATATCTCTGGTGGCAACTCACTGGTTTCCTTGGCCTGGAATTGCGCTAGCCATTCGTTAAAGTGATTGATGCGTTTGTAGGCAAAATAATTGGATTCTTTGGGTGGGTCGTTGTAAGAGCCTTTCTCCGAAAAGACCAAGATATCCTCGGTGTGCCCACAGGAGGGACACGAGTAGATCCCAAGGACGCTGTCCATCGTGAGATTCTCAGAGCATTCGCAACACTTGGTGATCTCTTTATGAGAAAACTTGAGATTCTCCACGGTGTCATCGATATTACAAAGATACTGATTGATCGTCTGAGATTTTGTGTTGCCTTCCGTGTCTTTCCTAATTTCTTTGTCTGAGTTGAAAAAACCAAGAATACCCGAATTAGACGCCTTGGTATTGCCGTGTTGTTCCGAGTAATACTCGTTTAACAAGAGACCATTCTGTAGATAGTAATCTACCTTCTCTTTATGGTCAAGCTTCCGAACGATATCGCGATGGATATCATCTATCATCTGTCTTGAATCGGTGTGACACTTTTTGCCAGGTTTGTCTTTGAATTGCGACATTATTCTGACATCTCTCTATAATTTATTTAAGTGAGGTTATGATTAGCTTAGCTTAGCCAGGCACATAAAGCTATCGTAACCCTCTCGGTATCGGCTCCCGCCAGAAGCTATCAGAGGATACCGAGGATTGGGTGGCGAGTATGCGACTTCCACGACATCATACAGAGGTTCCACGAATTTCGTCTTGTGAAGAGCTTTGTGATAAGCATTTCGAGTATAGTGCCTTCTCCAGCAAGCTTGGATATATGAAATTCTCTCAATATAGATAACGCAATAGAGATACTCTATATACATCAGCGAAATCAAGGAATCGTATTCATCATATGTCAGTGGGTCAATCTCTTCCCAAGTCGGATCAAACATATCCATGTTACTTTAGAGGATATGTTTGTTTTCAAATAATTTAAAGTAGTGTAAGTTACTTATAATACATATGGAACAATCATCATCAAATTCAAGTGAAGTTATGGTACATCTTCCTCCCCAGGAAAAGATAAATGAGTTTAAGGGGAAGCTCAAAGAATGGCTCGCGATCGACCAAGAGATATCTCTCTATGAATCCAAGATAAAGGCTCTCAAGAAACGCAAAACAAAAGAACTCGAGCCTGAGATAACTTCGTTTATGGTTGATCACAATATCAGCGATGTGAATACCGACAAAGGAAAGGTCAAGTGTGCCCAGAGAAACGTCAAGAAATCTTTGAGCCGTAGCAACATCCACGACAACCTCTCCAAAGTGCTTCATGACGACCTCAAGGTAGAGCAAGCCGTCAATATGATTATGAATAACCGCGAAGTTACCGTTACTCATCGCCTCGTGATGCCCAAACAAAAACAATAATAACTCACGAGCGATAACTACGCACCGTCTCGAGGAGTAGCTTTCGTTGCTTTGGAGAAAACCCATGGAATGCATCCGAATCAGGAACAGACAAGCTCTCATAAATCTTTTCGTAGATTTCAGGAGATACTCTCGTAAACAAGCTTTCTCTTCCAATGCAGACTAAGCTCTTGCTGATATATCGGTTGCCCTTATTGCGTATATCAGATGTATCTCCTATATACCCCTCTGTGTTTGATAAAATTTCACGAGGATATGTCATCATATCCCAGTGATGATAGATATTGACGAAAGTTTCTATCTGATCGCAAAAGACATGGTTCATATAGAGATACGACAATATACGATGCCTCTCTTTTTGGTCGACGATACTCCCTGCATTGTCTAGGATATTCAGAGATTCCATGTGCTTGGTAGCCAATGTTTCAGGGGTCTCCCCTATAGATTTATTGTTTCCCTCGATTATCTGCACAAGATCTCGTATTCCCGATGTAATGTGAATCATACGATCTATATCATCGGAGGTTGCCTTTAATCGTCTCTCTTGAAGCAAGTGCTTGCATATTTGATACCTCTCTGAAATACTCAGATCTAGCGATATCCTTTCGCATGGGAGCTTTGATAATTGTTTCTTTTTGTGAAAAGATATGTGAGATGTTGCCACGATCCACGCTCTCTTTGGAGGATTCTGAATCATCTCGCATATCTTGGAAAACCCCCTTGGGTCCTCCTTATAAAACACGTGGATATCGTCAAAAATAATACCTCTCTCCTGTTTAGAGGACATCATCTGTGTGATGTTGTGCTTGTCAAGGTTCCGGAGAGCCTCTATTAGACGCGCCATATCTCGGAGATACATGGTATCGATCACCGTAATTTTTCTTCCGACCATTATTTGGCGAGCGAAAGTTGTTTTACCAGAGCCTTCGGAGCCCACTATCAGGATGGGCCTAGTGTATGGATCTTTTCTCTCAAACACGTAATCTCGCATGAGAGTATGTCCATAGCTTTCTTAAAGTAGGTTTGAGATATCAAAGGTGAGATTCTTGGGATGCTCCACATAGGATGGGCGATCTATCGGAACCGGTAAGGTCTGGAGCTCGTCCAGATACTTCAGATGCTGGAGAACGTTGGACGACACAATATCGATGCAGTATATGAGAACCTTGGTGTTGAGACGCTGAACCTCAGCGATAACGGCTTCTGAGCCCGCCTGAAAATTCGCGTATTGGAGCATGATGGATCTCATCACGATGTAAAGCTCGTTAGGAGATTGCTCATCCACCACCTTACCCGTCTTCTGGTAGACGCCGTAGCGCAAGGCATCCTGTAATACCTTGACGTTCATATCTGAAAAAAAGATGGTGTTGACGGCATTCCCATCCAAGATTCCCTTGATCGAGGTCTCCTGATTATCGTGAGCCATTGTGAGATCCACGGGCTTCTTGACGAAGGCATCCGAAACCGCAAGCTTGACATCACCCACTCGTCCATTCCCCTCCACTATCATGTCGTCCATGGATCCCTTCTGATTGAGATCCAAAAAATCCTTCATATTGTAGACTTTTTCCCCATCCTTGTCTCGGCTCTCCAGATACTTACGATGAAGAGAGCCCATCTTTTCGTGGGGAACCACTGCCGCCCCGGTTGAAAGATGAGGCTGCACGTATTCATCGTAATCTCCATACTTAACGCCATTCTGCATGTAGGTCTTGCCGTCAATATCGTAGCCGATACTCGCATCCGCGCCCTTGTAGGGATCGCTCTCATTCCATACAAACACGTTGTTACTGGGTCTTGTCTGAAAATCGGGTGTCAGATTGTTGAGTGGGGAATATGACATTATATACATCTGTTAGACTTTATTTCAGTTTTTTTAACAGATTATCACACTCCGACATCCACATTTCCTCAATCGTGGTCTCGCATAACCTCTGATACTCTGCTTTCGTATCCGAGTGTTCTTTCTGTAATCTCTCAATCTCTTCTAGGGTGAAGCTATACAGAGACATCTTTACCAGATAATCGTAGGTCTCTGGATCCGATTGAGTCACGATCTTCTTGTCTTTTACGCCAGGATAGCCTTTCGCCATAAGAGTCTCTACAATGACTTGACGCTTCTGACGATAGATAACGATACTATCGTCCATCACCTCTTGGATAAATCGCACCTTGGCGCTCAGGATCCCAAGGGTATTCACATACTGCTCACACAACGACTCCTTTCTCTTTACATACAGAGCATATCGTCTCTCGTAGAAGTCGTCAAAGATTTGATTAAGATTCAGGTAACGTTGGATCTGTTGCTTTTCGTTATACAGATGGATGTTGCTAAGAGACAATCCCTTGGTCGTTGTCAGCTTGAAGTATTTCTCGATTCCATCCACGTGAGGATCCTCCGACCACTGCAATCCGCTAAGCATCCCTTGGGGCAAAGATATCGTAAAGCTTACTCTTGTATCTGATGAGTTATTGACGTAATCATTGATATGATATTTCAGAGAGCTCTTCTTTTTGGGAGCCTCCTTGGATTTCTTTTTGGAGGGTTCCTCCGCGAGCAAACCATCCAAGAATTTCTTGTAATCGTCCGTCCACTTTCCTATCGGAAGCTCGGTAATCTCAATTGTCTTGGCATCTATGATTGTGTAGCGTCCCTTGCTCATGTAAGTGGTATCGTCTATCTTGACGATCTGGCCTTGGAACCCTCTGTAACACGGGTGGATGGGCTTGTAGCCCGAGCCCTGTAATCGGCGCTTGATGTTCTCAACCACATCCTTGATCGCAAACTTAGGGATGCTCGTCGAGAACCCTGTTCCGATGCCATTCATCCCATTCACGAGAACCAGCGGAATAATTGGAACATAGTAGGTGGGTTCGACCGAGAGTCCGTCGTCCTCGTTATACTCGAGGAGCGGTAGGTCTTGTTTGGGAAAGAGGAGGGCCACGATTGGATTCAGCTCGGTATGAATATACCTTGCGCTCGCGCAATCGTGCCCGCCCATGATCCGAGTCCCAAACTGACCATTTGGTAACAGCAGATTCAGGTTGTTGGAGCCCACGAAGTCTTGGGCCAAGCCCACGATCGTAGATTGCAGAGAGGCCTCTCCGTGATGATACGCCGAAATCTCGCTAACGTAACCCGAGAGCTGCGCCACCTTGATCTCCTTGTATAGGTTTCTCTTGAGACACGCATACAAGATCTTGCGTTGGCTCGGCTTGAGACCGTCGTATACTGAGCCGATCGAGCGAAAGGTATCGCTATTGGAAAAGTGGATAAGCTCCTTGTTGATAAAGTCTTGGATGGGGATATCAGTGGCCTTGTGATCCAGGATCTCGTGAACATCGTAGGCATAAAGCCACTCTTTTCTTTTGTCTGCTTCGGTTTTCCGAAACGCGAGTTCCATAGTTGAATCGGTTTGGTCGGTAAAGACATAATTGTTCATCTTGAGATTCTTGAAATACTCCTTGGCTTCGCTCGCGCTACTTGTTCCCAGTCCTTTGTAATACTTGGTGCTCCACTTGACGTAATCGGGAGTCTGTTTGCACCACGCCTCGTAATCTCCAATCGTGTAAAACGATTTACACGTCTTTCCTTTCGTCACCTTGAGAATCGGTGTGATCATTGAAGTGATAAATTGCTTGTCAAGGTTCAATAGAGAGGGCCACAGAGAGTGAATCAGGTTGATAAGTAGACCCTTGATATGAGAGCCATCGTGATCTTGGTCGGTCATAATCATGATGGAGCCGTATCGCAGAGACTTGGTATCGGCATACACCTTGCCCGTCTCGAGCCCTAGGATTTTTTTTAGATTCGTGACTTCGGCATTGTTCATAATCTGCGTCTTGGTGGCGTCTCGCACATTCAAGACCTTTCCCCTGAGAGGAAAGACCCCATACTTGTCACGACCGACCACCGACAATCCTGAGATTGCCATGGTTTTAGCCGAATCTCCCTCGGTCAAGATCAAAACACACTGCTCTGATTTGCGTGTCCCCGCCCAGTTCGCGTCATCTAGCTTCGGGATATCGCGGATCTTGGATCTCTTCTGACCATCGGTTTTCTTGTTTTCCTTGTTTAGCTTAAACTCCGAAAACTGAATCACTCGTTCCATCAGGTTTGTCTTGTCTAAGATAGCCTTGATGCATTTATCTGGAACAATCGGTTTGCTCCCAAACTTGCTCGGAGGCGTGATGAGTCTCTCTTTGGTCTGGCTGTCAAAGGAGGGATTCTCGATCATGCAGTCCAAGAAGATCCGCAGATAGTTTTTGATGTAGGTTTCGTTGATCTCGCGCTTTGCCTGTTTTTTGATCGCGATAGCGAGCATGCTCACAAGTTGCTTGGCTATGCAATCCACATGCTTGCCCCCCTTGCTCGTGGAGATACCGTTCACAAATGACACCTGCTCAAACTTGTCGTTAGACAAGGAGATCCCCAGCTTCCAGCGAGGACCGATATCGCATGTAAGCAAGGGATCCTCTTTTGTAAGATACATCCGAGAGTAATCCATGAAGGTCTTGACGGGGAGCCTCGCCTTGTTGAGATAGACCGCGACCTTGGGATCGGTGATTCCCGCGATATCATAGACCCTTCGTATCATCAGAGCCTTCATAGAATCCGAATAACCCGTCACACCAAACCTCGCAAAGTCCGCGATCCACGAGATCCTCGTGAAGGGCTTTTGTTTGTAAGGTTTGACGACGGCAGCTTTGGTGGTTCGCATGTTGTTTGAATATGACTGGAGAAACTTCAGATTTCTCACGTGATCCACGGTCTCTATCCGAAAGAAGGTCGAGAAGATATTGGTGAGTTTGGCACCATAGCCGTTCTTGCCTCCCACAACCTTTTTTTCGGTTTTGTCATAGTTGGTGGAGGTGAGGAGGTGTCCAAATATCATCTCTGGGATCCAGAGAGGAGAACCATCGTCCTTGGTCTCGGTCGGATGGTGAGCGACATCGATTCCAGAGCCATCGTTTTGAATAACGATTTTTCCATCCGCTTCAAAGCTAACAATAATCTTGGTGACCGGGAGATCGTGTTTGTTGGCACGAGATTCAAGTCTGATCGCTTGATCGCGAGCATTTACCAAGATCTCGTTAAAGATGTTATAGAGAGCGGGAACAAACTCTACCTCGCGTGCGACGATACGGCTATCCTCGCACACAGGCAATGTCTCGGTAATCAGATCTGAACCCCCAACATAAGTGTCGGGAGTATCGTAGATATGCTGGTGAAGATCTTTTTTCTGATATACCTGACCCAGAGACATCGTATAAATGTATGTGAATAAAAAAGTTTAAGTAGTCATCAAATTTTAGCGAAAGATATACGTGAAGTCAATTCCAACAATATCACGATAACCAATGCGATTGCTTTTGCTGTGAACCCCAGTGACAAAATGATAAAGCTCCCTATCTTCTTGAAACATCCCTAGTCCAGGCTTGAGAGTCGTCTTGTAGATCTGCGTTTTTTGAGAATTATAGACAATGCTTTCACCCCCTGTGATATTCGTGCGATTAAAAACAAAGGCCGATACCACACAATCGGCACCGTCCCGATGGATGCCTTCTGGGGAGTTGGTGGAGATGTGTCCCGGATACACCATCTGTCGCACCTGATGGATATCCACCTTTACCTCACGTATCGGTGATTTACTGACATCCTTACAATTGATATGCGAGTGATAGAGAACTGAGAGTGCGGTCGTCTGTCCGATAAGATCAGTCATAAACTTGCTAACCAACGTTCGTTCCTCGATCGGTTCAAAGTAACGAGGCTCGCCTCGTGAATCACATACATTCTGATGAAATATATCGTGGTCTCTCAAATATATACTATATATATCCTTATCGCTAACATCCACGACACACTGAGAGTAACGACGGAGTCTCTTGGGTGGATCGTTGTTTTCTAAATAGGTGTCAACGGGTAGATTTTCAAATGAATCATACACAAAACTATCTCTACCTTTGCAAGGTTCTGTTATTCCAAGACTGTCACTATCAAAGTGCCTGTAAGGATAGTAAAAATTTCTACACAAGTGATTCCAATTCGGCTTTATTTTTCGCAACAGCATGGTTATCAACTGGATATATATGATGTAATTCAAACCTTTATATCGTGTAAAAGATAGGCGCAAGAAACAAACAACATCACATAGACCAAGATTGATATTACCAGAGTTGTTACAGAGAGCTCTTCCAGAATTGGATAGCGAGGCCTGAATCGCCGTTGCTTTGCATCGTAAGTTGTATCACGGGTTTCATACTGAGGCCAGTTTTTCTGAGATTGAATTTGGCGCTCTCGTTCCCTGTTAAACATATCTTGGATCACCTTTTGCCTCGTGTTATCGTAGAGCCGCTGTTTGTAATACTTGTCGATCGTGATATCTTCAACGTTCTGGACATCTGCGAAATCCGAGGGATATTTTTTGAGGGAGCGTGTATCAGAGCGAGGGATCTCATACAGCTGTTTGGAGTCGTCATACTTATAATAAGTATCCTGATACTTGCAGTAACCTCCATCCTCGGTCGGAACACATGACCCTCTGTCTCCACAGCAGTGTTTATTACATTCGGTCTTATTCCACTCTGAGTTGGGGGCCGAAAAGCAATTGCGGATCGGATAGGGGACATTGCTCTCTCTGACATCGGGATTATCGGAGGCGAGCCCTCCACAGCAGGTGGTTCGTGTCATATACTATTTCGGTATAAAATAATTCAGTGGGGTGGGGTATGACTAATGCAATGGGGTTTGGTCATCTCTTCGCAAGGGTGTTTGTCACATGCGATAAGATTCCCGTTATTCACTTGGCACGTGTGACATCCATCATACCACACCGCACAATCTTTTGGTGGAGTTGTGATACGCGGGATGTGAAAGACAATCCCGAACTCGGTCCAATCGGGTATACGATCACTTTCCATGTTCCCTTGGGCGTTCACGACCACGCGATGGTCCTTGTTGCTAGGGACGGTTAGCTGGGCAATCAGAAATTGATAGGTGGGGGTAATTGACCGAGTTGGGTCGATCATGAAGACCGCTCCATTATCCACGAGCAACCCGTGGGTTTCCGTCCACTTCGCGAAGTCAATGCCTATAGACGATATGTAACCTTTGTAATTTCCATCCGAGATACCAATCGTGAGCCAAGAATCATATCGGAGCTTAGGTTGGATATTATACAAAAATGCTGGATATCCTCCGATATTTGTACCAAGTGAATTAAGCTGATAGACATTGGGTAAACTCATTGGGTGCTTCTCGTTGCCGTAGATAGTGTACACATCGCGAGCTTCGCCCTTTGTGACCAGGGATAGTTGGTATGTGGTGTAACCCGAGATCCCGCCTTTACCACAAGTGGTTACTTCGGTTATGAGGGGACACACATGGGTGTTTTCACATCCATTGTAAGTTGGGGAGCAATTTGGAGCACCGATCAACTCGGCACCGAATGTTAATAGAGATATCAGGAGCTTAATCATAATAGGATACACTAAAACTACACCATTGTTTTAAATATATACTTCGTCACGCTTGGTGATTCAATACCGTTATCTCAAACTCAAAAAACATATGGGTTTGTTCGGCTTTATAGTGATTTCCTATATCATCTAGTAACTGAATAGACAGCTTGGACAGCTTGATAGGGGTAAAGTAGTTTTGGTGGATTAGCTGCTTGTTTTCATAATAATTTAGTGATCCCTGAGAACTATAAAAGGCGATACGATCGATAACATGCCTTCCTCGGGCGTTTCGCTTGCACGCGATATACGGGATCTCGTCTATTACAACGTCAATATAGTGATTGCTAAAATCAGGGGTAACCGTGGAGGTAACCGAAATCGCTGCCGAAACCAGGGATCTCTCAAAACCGAGCAGGCGGTGGAGATTGGTCGTGGTATCCGTGAAATCAAAGCCGATGGTAGTGCTACTATGAGAGAACGTAAATTTGAGCGTAATTGTATCTGCTGTGACGGTTATACCCGAAACATCTCCGTGAGAGTTCATCGTCGTTTGCAGGTGAGTCGCAAAATCAGTCAGAGCGTACGAACCTGGTGTGAGATTTACGTTCTTGCCTGAGCCACCAAAGGCAAAGGTGAGAGATTTGTTATCGTCGGTAACGTGGTAATCTCGATTAGGAACACCCGCCTTGATCATTCGGAAGCCAATCACGTTGTCAAACTCCCCGTAACCTCCCGTCGAGTTGTGTGCGCTGTCTACAAAATGAACCACATAGTTGTGATTTTCAATCGTTACATGATGATTGTGTGTCTCCACCAAGATAGAGTGACGAGAGGTCTCCGGTGTAAAATACTTGTTGCGAAAATCGATATGCTCTTGGGCACGCCTCTCGTCCATAAGCCTCTGTTGTTGCCCCTGATACCGATACATGACACCCACATTGGAGGTGAATAGCTCTTGGGATATATCCGAGTTACTGCTATCCCCGGGGTCTGCGTTTCCCTCCGAATCGCTACTGCTCTCTACGACGATCGGTACGTATCCCACATTCGATGAGTTCATTTAAACGCTGATATAATGTATTCTTTAATTAAAAAATTTGACCCACGCTTACTATAAGATATCTGAACATGAAGAAAACCTTGATAATCGTAGAATCGCCCGCCAAAGCACGGAAAATCCAAGGATACTTTCAGGATGGAACTCTTGTCCGAGCCACCTGCGGGCACATACGAGATCTTGATCCAAAGAATCTTTCAGTCGATGTTGAAAGAGATTTTGTGCCGATATATCAGACGATTCGTGGCAAACAAAAGACTCTCAAATCTTTGTCTCAACTGGCTAAGGATCGCTTTGTGGTGTTGGCGGCGGATGATGACCGAGAGGGTGATTCTATCGCATGGCATACAGGAGTATGTCTAGGAGTGAATTTTAAGGAAAAGAATCGGATTGTCTTTCACGAAGTCACCAATTCCGCTATTCAAACAGCACTGGAGAAAATCCACACCATTAATCAAGGGTCGGTAGATGCTCAGCAAGCGAGGAGAGTCATTGACCGATTAGTCGGATACTCGTTGTCACCTCTCCTGTGGAAGCATATCGATAGCGATAGAACAGGGCTATCGGCGGGAAGAGTTCAGTCTACTCTTCTCACGATCATCAGAAACCACGAGCAGAGGATCAAAGATTTTGTCTCAGAGCCTGTCGTAAAGTGTGTGGGAGAGTTTAAGGGTTCTCATCCTCTCAAAGCCGATTACGTATACTGTGAATCCTACGACCCCACACATCTCTTTAAGCACCTTCGGGATAACCGAGACTTTGCAATCAAGAACCTAACCGATACTGAGGAAAAGCAGTATCCACCCAAGCCTCTGATAACAACGACTCTCCAGCGTCAGGCATATTCAAAGCTTCGGTTCTCATTAGCCAAGACCACAAAGATCGCTCAAAGGCTGTATGAGCAAGGGCTGATCACGTATATTCGCACCGATTCTCCGAGCGTCTCTGCTGAGTTTCAGGCGAAGCTGTGCAATCACATCAAAGATACTTATTCAGAGGGAGTGTATCAACCGAGCTCTACCTCCAAGAAGGTAAAGGGTGCTCAGGAGGCTCACGAGTGTATTCGGGTGGTTCGCTTAGACGAGACCCTTGACTGTGAAGGCGACGAACTCAAGCTGTATAATCTGATCCGAGAGCACACCGTCTGCTCACACATGAAGCCCGCGATCCATCGGGTTCTCAAGGTATCTCTGTATAAACCCAACGTCCAAGGAGAATTCACGGGTCATCTCAAAACACTCTCTTACAAAGGATACCTCGAGTATTTTGGAGAAAAGCACACCATAGAGAAGCCCATTGTTGTATCTCCAGATTCTGTATTTCACCTTCACAAGGCGACCCATACGATAACAAATCAAGCTAAGCCGAAGCACCTTGATGAATCGTCTATCGTAAAGACCCTGGAAATCTCTGGGATTGGGAGACCTTCCACCTACTCATCAATCGTGAATACGCTGTATACGAGGGCCTACACCGAGACAAAGAACCTCCAAGAGGATCCCGAGAATGTTCCAACGATTACTCTGACCGCAAATGGCCAGATACGAGAGACAACCAAAATGACCAAGAGTCCGAAGCAATCGGGGTGCATCGTTTTGACCGATCTGGGGAATAGTGTCTTATCTTACCTAGAAACACACTTCTCAAACATCATCCAGGTGGACTTTACGGCTCAGGTTGAACGAGACCTGGATCTGGTCGCCGAGGGAAAGCAAGACTGGGTGTCTATAGTGAGAAAGGTATACGATATGTTTATTGGAGAGGTCGTTAAGCAGAGAAGCATCCCCCCCCAGAAAAAGGGAGAGGATTCAGATAGGGTCCTGGGTATATACGAGGGTCACGAGGTCATCCTCAAGGTCGGGAAGTTTGGACCCTATCTTTCTTACGGTGACAAAAACATTTCACTCAAGTATCTCTTGCAACGACTTAAGAAACCTCACCAAGAAATAACTTTATCAGATGTTACAGAGACTCTGCGATATCCCCTCCATATCGGAAATGTGCGAGTTGACGGAAATGCCGAACCCTTGCACATCCACCGAGGACCTTATGGAACGTACCTTAAGTTTATGGGGAAAAACTTCAAGATACCTCAGCAAAAAGAGCCTACATTCAAAGATTGCGTGCGATATATTCGGGAGCAAAGCAAATAAAATATATATATACTAGTTATAAACTATGAATTCTGAAAAAGCGTCCGGGTTTGTCAAAATACGCTCCTCTCAGAAATCTCTTTTTGACAACATCTACACGACCTTAACCAAAGCCACGGAATCCGTGAGGGATTCAAAGAAACACTCGCAAAAAACAAAGAAATCCACACAAACCAAACGAAAGACAAAGAGGGCTCGTTCAAGAAAGAGTTCCTTAAATGCGAGTGAAACACAACTATTAGAAAAAATAAAGGTAAGCGTTCAGTCTGAATATGGGCCATTATTCACAAAACTGGGGCTATCCAGAGAGTTTGATAGATGTATCGCATCATTTACTGGGGGGATGTTCCGCAATCTCATCGGAAAAGAGAGCCTGACCACCCGTACGCAGATGATTAATGCGGAAAGAGCGGTCTCTAAGTTGTTGTTTTTTTTTGTGTATTCGACCAATGCGATTTACGGAGAATTCAATGCGTGGACACGCGGAAGAATTCCAAATACATTCCCTCCTCCAGCCACACATCGCTCTCAGACCAGCCCATGGTCACATATCTTGTATAAGATGTTGTATGCGTGGATGGACACCCACGGTTATCGGAAGATCGTGAACGAAGCTCCCGGAATTTACTATCGCGGAGATTCTTATCAGAGAAGATTGAATATGGGTGATTATTTCTTTTGTGAGCAGTTTTGGTCATCATCCGAAAACGAGGGTGTCGCCAAAAATTTCGCCTTAGGTGGGATAGTGTATCATATCCGCGATGCAGCGGGTGTATTGCCGATGCCGCTCGCGGAGATTTCTTCTTATCAACATGAAAAAGAGTATCTATTTCCACCCGGCACCTTTTTCAGAGTCACGCGAGTCACCAAAGGCGTGGGTCTCGGACACCCAACCACGATCCATCTAGAGACGATTGGATTCTGTCCAGAGGTATGCGAACCAGCCCTTGGAGGAGAATACGGTGGATTTATTGGGAGATTTCAGTATAACCGGACGATTCCAAGACATCATACAGCTCCTTCATCGGTTCCTTCTCCACGCGCAGCCCCATCTCCGATGACCAATCTAGCGCCCCCAGATGAATCATTCTCACTGTTTTCGTGGAAAACGGCTCTGACTCTAGGAACTATTGCGTTAGGAATGTATTTAGGATCGTCAAAAAAAACACCGAGAGAGATAAAACGTAAGAGTAAGAGAAATAGAAAGCGCAATCTCGAGAGGTAACACACGTTAATCGCACAGGCAGCAACAGAAGCATATCAAGCAGAGGGTATCGTCTACCGAACAGCAATCGTTGTCTCTGTTATTTCTCTCGACAATCACATAGCGATCTTCCACCGTGTTGTATCGGAGATTCTGGATATTTCCTGGACCAGAAGCACGATTCATATCGGGAATAACAGAAGCTATATAAATGGGTGGCTCTATGCCCGAGTGTGGGTCTGGAGCGTAGATGTTTTCTTTGACGGGCTCTCCAGAAACGGTTATTTGGGAAGGGAGGCGAGGCATAGTTTTTATTTTTATTTTTTGTTATAACATCAAATTTATTTGTAGACGTTGTCGCACTCTTTGTGTTTGCGACAGCAAGAGGAGAGGAGACGGTCTTTGCTGGTTCTCTTCATATACTTCATGAAGGTTGTGGGTTTGCGGATATTGTGTGTGAGGCCATTCTCATCGGTGTATTTCACGAGATCTCCAAACCACGGCCACAGCTTGTTGGTCTCGGAGTTGTCTGGATCCACTAGCTCCGGATACTTGAGCGTGATTTCTCTAACACATAGCTTCCATTCATCGGGAGGGATCATTGGATTCGTCGACACAAACTTTGTGATCTCCGGGATATACTTTTTCTTGAATTCGCTGTAAGATAGTCTGTCGCCTTCTAATAGGGTAAATTGAATCTCGAGTTCTTCGCACAACTTGTTTATATCAATGAGATACTTGTCTACTTCGTTTATTCTCTCAACAAATCGCTGTTTTTTGATCCACGCGGCGATCAAAGATGTCGTCATCGAAGATGTCGTCAAAATGATGTTTACACCGATATTGTAGTTTTCAAAGGGTTCAGATTCCACATTGTTGGCTACCGTAAAGCCAGAGGTTATTGTTGATATTACGATAATCATCCACGACCATCTTTCTTCTCTCTCTCTCAAGGTATCAAGATAAAACGAAGAAACAATTCGATTATACTTGAGCTTCCATAAACACCGATGGAGCCGATGTTTTTTTAGCTTGCTCCAACTCTCCGCATCCTCTTCTACGGTATCCAATGACCCACGACATTGCGGGCACAGCTCGTGTTCGTGGTCTTCGTCATACACAAACTTGTCAAACTTGCGCCTCTTTCTCATTAACGGATCATAAGAATCACTTAATGAAGAGCGTGGGCTCTGCGTTTTAAATTCATCTTTGAGACCCTTTATTTCTTCTCCTAAATCCTCAATAATTGCCTTAATAGGATCTACAGTTGAAATACCTGCACTTGGAGCAGGCATCAGTTTTTTGGGTGAAGAAAACGTTTCTTGGAGCTTACTATCGGTTGTGGCTTCATCCATGTCTTCTTCAGATTCACTCAAAACTGGTGTTGCATCCTCAATATCAACCGATACTCCGTGAATGTTGTGAACACGTTGGTTTTCTTTGATTGGTGGGGTCTCTTTAGTCCAAAACTGGCGTAATAGATCCATAAAAAAACATAGAAGAATAATACTATGAAAACCTTACGCGGTTGGTTGTCTTTTGCGGTGTATCTGATGATATGGGTATGTGTCTTCAAGTTGTTTGATTTGTATCTGAAAAAAAACGATTACACAGATGAAGAAACGACGAGGTTGTGCCTGGTTGGATTGGCAACCCTTTGTATTCTTTATAATACAGACTATATCAAGCACTAAGAACCAGATCTAAAATCGGTTGGTCTTGTGAAACAACTTTTCGCTGTGATTCTCTACCTTGTATCCCGCAATATCCTCGTTTAGGAGGCACGCCATGCGTCGCTCACACTCCTTTGCGAGCCAATACTGTGCCTGTCCCCGCCATGTCCTCGCCTGCTTTTCCAGATCCAGATAGGCCTTGAGATAATCAGGGTTGTTTCGGAGAAAGATTTGTTTGTAAGGGTTTTCTTGCTTTCGCCGACCCTTGTTTGGATTGCTCTGGTTGCGCCCGTTGTTCATCTTTGTTTGTATAATTGATACCCATACGTTTAAGTCCTATCAAATTTGATAGTCGGGTTGATAGCTTTCATACAACTATACATCTTCTGATGTTTCTGGATACATATACTCATGATTTGCCCACACAAGAATTTCAGGAGAAGCTTCGCGACCACAAGGAGGGGGGTCGTATCCGTGGATTCCCCAAACTCTCTAAACTCACCGCAAAGACTCTCACTCTCAATCCTAGAGATACGACTTATACCGATACCGTTAGCGGGACTCTTCTCCGATATGAGGAACAACTCGGTGCCCAAGACCAATGTCTCAAGTGGTTCCGTGCGAACGTGGGCCAAGAAGTGTTTATTCTCATCCTTAACGGTCGCAACCGCCACTGCCTGAAGGGCGTCCCTCTTTACTACGATGGCACTCACTACCTGATCAAGCTTCACTGAGAGGGTATAAGTTTGTGAGAGTATGCAAGTTTGTCTAATTCAGGTTCAAGTGTCTGTGTAATGAAATCATGATCTTCGCAACTAAAGTATTCTCTGTCTTTTGATCCACACTGTGCTTCATATACTTTAATTTGTTGGCCATTGTATTTGGCCAGTAATGTTATTGCTTGTTGTTCAAACAACGCTGGATTAAGAATATCAGGTATTTGTATATACAATGTGAAATTCATATTCGCGAGTGTTTCCCCGGATAAGAATTCTCGGACCCTATCGATTGATTCCCGACGATGTTCATTTATCCGATCTTCAAAATTGTCCATCTTCTCGACAATACCGTGTTTCCACAATCCTTTCCCAATATACCCAAGGTAATACCCTCCGATATGTTGTTTTCCCACCGGCTTTTCTTTGGGTGATTTTGTTTTTGTTTTTGTTTTCTGAGGTTTCACTCCCCGATAGATATCCAAAGAATTACGGATAATTTCTTTGTGTGGACTATTGTGTAAAAACCCTGTCAAGGCTTTGATAGTATTTGTATTAATCAGAGCATCGAATAGCTTGGTATCCTGACACGTTTTTTTATTAGGCGTGATTATCATCCGAAAATAGTTGCTGCTTTTTTCCCAACTGATAATCTTGTTGTTTTTCCCTTGCGGTAAACTATCTGACCAGGAAGTGTAGTTGGTCAGTTTGTCATTTATCTTGAAAAACACGCCATACACGTCTGCCGCCTTCAACGTGTTGTTTTCGATGATCCCGTGATTGTAATCTTTTAGTTGCTTGCTGATATATTCCTTATCAGCGATAAACATCGTTATACATCCCCAGGGAAGTAAGAGGTTTGCACGGGCGGTTATTTGACCTTTCATATCTTTGAACTGACCACCATGTTCGAGATAAAAATTCAGAGTTTGAGGGCATATATGTAAGTTGATTCTGACTTCTCCCTCTTTGGATTCAAAACCTACCAAATCTAGAGTATTGATTTTAGAATGGGACGTCTCTCCCAAAATCTCATTTTGGACAAGGATCGGGAACCCGTATTGTTTTGCCCCTAATTGATGTTTGAACTCAATCCAACCTTCTTTAGTAGAAAACTCTGGCGGAAGCGCTGTTAGTTCCATTCGGATAAGGTAATTGGGTTCTATCTCAAACTCATCATAGATTTGTTTGCGACGATTGTGATAACTTTGAGGAAGGTCCTCTTCATTAACGATGATTTCGGGTACTTGTACAAACTCACTCGTGTCAACCCTAGCTCTGAAAACAGCTTCAGGAATTTCTTTTTTCGAGAAATCATAGATTTCATTCGGCTTTGTAATACATTGCATTACTCCTTGGTTGGTCTTCATATAAATCGTTGTTTTCTTGGACTCAAATCCGTAGATGTTTCGTAGATTACCACCTCCCTTGTGTCCTATCTCATCAGAATCCCCCGAACGCCTCCACTCAATGAGCTTTCGTAATGTATCCTTGTCATTTGGTCCATCCTTTTGAAACAAATATAACTCATTCTCTGTCACAAGTAATCCAGCTTTACCAGATTCTACGTATGAAACATCGTCAAAATATTCATACATCTTGTATATTGTCTTTTGTTTACGAGACTCTTCAATATCGGCCTTCCAATTTTCTTGTGTTGACTGTCCATAATAAGCATCACTCATTGCGCATTAAGAAATAAAGGGTGATTGTGTTTAAGTAATATTGATTTTTAATGGTTATTTCATTGCAGTGTAGCCCATGACTCCCACAAGATATTGTGAAGCATTGGGTAAGACCATGGTGTCGCATGGGTAATTTGCATGTTCGTCGATATGGTTTCTCTTAAACAAATACAGTGATTTTCGTCGCATCGCGTAGGTGTCTTTGTCTGTATTCAAGTGTTTGATGAGTGTGAGTTTCTCGCGAATCTCCATATTTTTGTAAGAGAGGGTTTCCGGGTCATGGACTGCGAGGAATCTCGGGTAAAAGTGACCGATATCAAAGTGTATCCGATATATTTGTCGCAGATCCACAAAATCCGAGAGATACTTACGACGATTCTCATACCATTGGATCGTCCACTCCCGATCGGTAGCTCGCCACGCCTTCATCAGACACTTGAGAGCATCGTTGTCTCGCAAGAATCGTGAAAAGACCATCGCCACAAACTGCTTATCCGTAAAATACACATAAGATTGGCTCATTACTAGGGTTACTATGGGCTAGGTTTATGTTGAAGTTACTTGATATAGGATATCGTGAATATAACTTTGGTATTGAAATCAAACGTTTGACAGGCTACGAGAGGAGTTTCACGTTGGAGTCCTGAAACCTCCACGAGCTTTCCGTCACATTCGGGGCCTGATAGCTTCCCTGTGGCACACTTGTAATCGGTGGACGAGGTCCATGTTTGATCGGTATATGTTTCTGAGAATTGCTCAAAACTTGTCCCAGAAACACCTCCTTGGATGGCCATTTCTCCGTAAGCCCATGAGTATGAGGGGCAATTCCCGCTATCAAACCACGCTTTCCATGCTTTCGCATCTTTATTTTCGGTGTGATCCCACCATTGATTGCATCCAAAGCGCTTCGCATAATTTTGAGCAAAACACACATTTGTATCGGGGGCTGGATAGAAAGGCTTACATAGATCCTCGCCAGTTTGGCATTTTACACAGTTTTTGTCTGTCCCACACTGGCCTCCCTGTGAGATAATTGTATTCAAATTTTCACTATTTACCTCTGCTGTACCATCTGGTGGGGCGCAAAACTTTATAGGATTTTTATTACCAATTTCACTCCCACCTTTCGGAGTATTGTTGCTATTGTTGATTCCATCTGGTTTCCATTTGCTACCCGTAGGTTGGGTCGGACATGCGCCCGCTTTGTTTTTGAGTAAAGTGCAACCCTTCGTAATGTTAGGATCTGTATTACATTTATTTGTATTCGTCGCAACATCCATATCCACGCCTTCGATCCTCAATTGGATATCTGCATTCACACCATCAACGCCACTGACATCTGTTGATAGCTGAGCCGGTTGATTGTTTTGGATATCAAAGGTCCATTCCATTTTTGTGAATCCGGTGACATCCATATTTTGAGAGAATGGGGCATAGGTTGCTTTTCCCTCGTCATCCGTATGCAAATCAGATAATTTGATTGCGACCGCCATACCTGATTCTTGGGGTCGGGCACTCCCTCCCCAACATGGGGCCGATTGAAACAGGGGGGGCACTTCTTTCCCATACAAGGTTTTTCCTCGTGGAACGATGTAAAACCAATTTGTAACATGTGTTGGTTGGGGAATTACTTCTTTACCGTCTTTATCGAGAGGGGGATTCGCTGGATCATATGGTGCTGCAGGCCACATATCAGGATCAGGATTCGTTGAAGCCAATCTTGAACGTTCTGGGAACTGTGGTGCCTCTTGGTTGTCAATATAAAACTTCCACCGATCGGGTATCTTCATGTTGAATAGAATCACGATAGCTTCTCCGGTTGTGTTTTCAAATACAACATTTCCGTCATTCTGGACGGGGTTGGGGTTCCTCCGATTACAAAACGGTGCGAAATCACCCTGTTCGCAACCCGCCTCTCTGAGTTTAAGTTGATGTTGTCCCGCACATACAAAGCAATCTTCTACTGATTTAGCTCGTTCACCCGAACATATACGGTTCAATGTTTCTTGGCAACCCACTGGCTGTGAACTTGCGCAAAAAGTTTCCGTCAAATACTTACAATCGTTGTCGATCGTATTCATACACGCGACACATTTATCGTGATTATCTCTGGTACCCCCACAAGAACTCGTTGCGATTTGATTGCAGTCTTTGGCGGGATTATCTCCACCCCCCCCACCAGACGGACATACACCGCTCGCGGGACAGGGGACATTATCAGGAGGACAATATTGTTTAGGTTCTGTGTTGGGATTACAAAAGATAACATCTTCCCCGATATCGGTAAAATAATAGTTGTTGATGGTATCTCCACCGCTTTTCGTGGGTCTATTTGGAGATACTTGATTATCAGAGCTACCAGGTACATCTGCTTGGGAAGGCGAATCTCTATTAGAGAATCCTTCTGTAAATGCAAAATAACCTGCACCTATGATTACAACCGCCATTGCGAACCCTATACCCGCGGTTGTCACATCAAAGCCACTCTTCTGAGTCTTACATTGACTCCTATTCAGATAAATCACAAGGACAATCAAAAAAATCACGAACAGTTCTTTCATTACCTAATATTTAGGTTTTTATTTTTATTTTTATTTTTATCGTTTGCTGATATTGTACATCTTTCTATGTTTCTGTTGATATGTCTGTGTTCGTAAGTATTGGAGACGTCTTTTTCGAGCTTGGCGGTTTCCTCGGCGATTGATACGGCGCCCATCCCGACCATGAGGTTGAATTTCATCTACATAATAGCATCTGTATATGGATTCAAACCACCCTGTAACAATGAAGTTATCGTAATGGTTGTAATGGTTGTAATGGTTGTAATGGTTGTTAATGTTGGTTTCAAATGACGGGGAGATCTCTTCACATATCTGTTTGTAAGAATCTCCATACAAGCGTTTGAAACGCTTCGTGTTTTTCTCGCGGAAGGTTCGGCTTTGTTGGAGATCCACAGATTTCAGAGAGTCAAGGATGCATTTGGTCGCATCTGTATTCCCCTGGACCAACGCCGAGAGCAGGATAGCAACCGCTCTATAGCATGGAAGAGAGTTCGGCATAGCGTGTTGTTTGTAAGTGAGGATCAAACGTCCATCAAATTTCTTTGTATGCGATAGTATAATGATTGACGTGGATCTCGTTCAGAGAATCAAGGTGGGTGGAACCTTCTTGCTCGAGCTCTACAAGGTGGGTGTCGGTTGCATGCTGACGCTGTTTGTGCCTCAGGCATGTGGCGACGAAATCTGCACATTTCAGCAGAATTATGAAAAGACCGCGGGATACAACCG
>MDTG01145616.1_pt1 | contig 29426 bp, 33 predicted proteins | sample 811421 | NCBI WGS metagenome assembly MDTG01 (sample SAMN05326645, study PRJNA326480) | marine metagenome | isolation source: seawater | place: Pacific Ocean: South East | collected 2011 | reverse complement strand
TTTTTGTTTTTTTCGCCACAATTATTTGACTTCAATTAATAGACTGGACAATATAGTGCCTATTATAAAAGCCGTTAGTTCGGATGAATGAAAATAGGGTAGGCGACTTGGGAGGGAGGCTTGCTGAAAAACTTTGATAGAGGTCTTGGGATTCTTACAACTGGTTGTAGTTGGATAGCGGCTGCAATTATTCCGTGTATATTTGTAGGCATTACTATAGATGTAAGTATCAGGTTATCGGGCAACAATCCGCCATTATTTACTTCAACCTTCGTTGAATACGGTTTACTTTACATGACTGTTTTAGCAGCGCCGTGGTTGGTGCGTGAACGTGGACATGTTGTGATTGAAGCTCTTATAACCGCTCTACCTAACACAGTAAGAAAGCCTTTGGCTAAATTTGTTTATTTGCTTTGCACGCTGATGGCGTTTCTTTTTGCATACTTGTGCTTGGGAATTTTTATTGATTACTGGATTGGCGGTGAGGAGGATGTTAGAGGAGTTGATATGCCCTATTGGTCTCAATTTTTGCCTCTTCCATTTTGCTTTGCTCTGGTAGGGCTTGAATTTTTGATCTATTTTTTAGGAGTGCGTTCTTACTATTCTTATGATCTTGGTGAAGTAAAGGATGGCGTTTGATCATGGGTATGGAGTGGTATGAGGCTGGGGGTCTTCTTCTGGGTTGCATCATTACCGGGATGGCTCTCGGAGTGCCTGTTGCTTTTACGTTCATGGCGACAAATATCGTGGGTATATTTGTTTTTTCAGGCGGATGGCCGGTTCTGCCTCAAATCGCAGACAACGCGACTAGTTTAATTACAACCTTTACTCTTTCACCAATCCCTATGTTTATCCTAATGGGGTCATTGTTTTTTCATACAGGTTTGGCGATTAAGGTATTTGACGCCCTTGATAACCTACTCGGAAAAATTCCAGGTCGATTATGTTATTTGACGGTTATTGGTGGATCTCTTTTTTCAACATTAACTGGTTCTACTATGGCAAATACCGCTATGCTTGGATCATTGTTGGTGCCGGAAATGACCAGGAGAGGTTATAGTAAAAAAATGTCGATGGGACCAATTCTCGGCACAGGTGGATTGGCCATGATAATTCCTCCATCATCACTGGGAGTTTTGTTGGCAAGTATTGCTAATGTTGATGTTGGCAGGCTATTGATTGCAGGAATATTGCCTGGATTACTTTTAGCTACATTATATGCGAGCATGATTACCTTTCAGCTTTGGCGAAATCCGGAATCAGCTCCCTCTTATGACGTAGAACCGACAACTTTTGCGCAAAAGCTGTATCAAATTTTCGTCAATATTCTTCCGATGGGTTTTGTGGTTTTTCTGGTAATCGGATTTATTGTGCTTGGTTGGGCTACGCCGTCGGAGTCCGCCTCTTTTGGTGTTGTGGGTGTTTTCATTCTTGCTGCAGCGCGGAGAATGTTAACATGGGGTACCTTTACTAAATCCTTAGAAGGCACAATCCGTGTTGCGGCAATGGTGTTTTTTATTTTGATGAATTCCACAGTTTTCAGTCAGTTGCTCTCAATTTCAGGGGCCGGGCGCGGATTGGTTAACTGGGCAACTGGTTTTGATGTGTCGCCTCTAATAATACTAAGTTGTATGTTTCTTGTTTTGATACTGCTTGGTATGTTTATGGATCAAGTCTCCATGATGCTTATCACAGTACCTATTTTTTATCCTCTTGCTGCCGCGCTTGGGTATGACCTTATATGGTTTTCCTTAATTGTATTGCTCGCCCTAGAAATGAGTGCAACTACACCACCTTTTGGTTTACTGTTATTCATAATGCTTGGGATGGTCAGAGGCACAACGCTTTTTGAAGTTGCTGCTGCGGCGATACCATTTTTATTTTGCGATTTAATATTAGTTATCATTCTGGTTATTGTTCCAGGCTTAGCATTGTATTTGCCTAGTCTCATGTGAAAAGATGATGGTGGTGAAATTTTAGAAAAATTTTATCTTCTTGTGACTTTAGATAAACAAACTAATCATATGCATCGAAGAAATAAATGCGAAGAAACATAATTGCTGAGATTTTATCTGCCGCAGGAAATAGATAGAAAAATTGTATGCGCGTTCATAAAATTGTTTTTTTTATGCGCTTAATAAATTGAGCGAATTTCACTTTAGTAAATCAAATAATGAGTGAGACCAGTTTATGAACTTAGAACTTTACCATAATAGCATGTCCACCTGCTCACAGAAGGTAAGGATTACGCTTGCGGAAAAGAAAAAAGAATTTACTTCCCATCACTTAAATCTAAGAGCACGAGATCAGCATACAGCAGATTATCTTAACCTAAATCCTAATGGAGTTGTGCCAACACTTGTTCACAACAGCTTAGTAATTTATGAATCAGCTGTAATAGATGAATATTTAGACGATATTTTTCCTGATTTTCCCTTACGTTCATCTGATCCATATGAAAAGTCATTAATGCGCAGGTGGGTAAAGCAATTAGACGAGGGTGTGCACGCCGCTAGTGCTACAGTTAGTGCTTGTATAGCATTCCGGTACCAATTTATTGAAGGAAAGACTTCTGAGGAGCTTGAGCAAACGCTGAGGGGATATGTAGACCCGGAAAAAAGAAAACGAATGACAGAAAACGTTATGGAAGGAGTAGACTCTTCCTTTTTTAAGCCAGCGATTATGCGCATTGTGAAGATGCTTAATGAAATGGAACTGGTGATGAAAAATAGAGATTGGATGGCAGGCAGGGAATATTCCCTTGCAGACGTCGCCTTCACACCTTACCTAACACGCTTGGTTCACTTGCAACAAGACTGGCTTTTCGACTCTCGACCGAGGGTTGCAGATTGGTTTGAACGTGTATCAAATCGTCCAAGTTATGAAGTTGCAATGCAAAAATGGTTTAACCTAGATTTTTTGGCCTTGATGGAACAACATGGGGCAGATAATTGTAAGCGAATAAGGAAAATAATTTCTGCTATTGGATAATAGACAAAAAATTACCTATTGGCAGTCGGTATTCATTCGTTACTATATAGGCATAGCCGCGCACCTCGAAGCGGCTTCAACAAATACATTTGGGAGATGTGAGGATGAAGAAAATATTATCGGCAACAGTGTTTGCTGTTGCTCTACTAATGGCTGGGCCGCAAACGGTTGCGGCCAAAGCTAAAAAAATTAAGATAGGTTTTGTAACAACGCTCTCCGGAGGACCTGGTGTAATTGGTAAAGACATGCGTCAGTCTGTGCAGATTGCACTCGATCATATTGGGAACAAAATGGCGGGTGTTCCAGTTGAGGTCATCTTTGAAGATGATCAGGTCAAGCCAGAGGTTGGAAAACAAAAAACAGAAAAGCTTCTCTCTAAGGATAAAGTTGATTTTGTTTCAGGGTTTATATTTTCACATGTGGTTTTAGCATCACGAAATCCAGTAGTTAAGGCGGGAAAATTTTTAATAATTTCAAATGCTGGTACCTCAAAAATTGCCGGGCGCTTATGCCATAAAAATATTTTCTCTACGTCATGGCAGAATGATCAAATACCAATGGCAATGGGAGAGGTTTTAAATAAAAGTGGAGTTAAAAGTTTGTATATTGTTGCGCCAAACTATGCAGCTGGCCGCGATATGGTTGCCGGCGTGGAGCGAACGTTTAAAGGTAAAGTTCTGGGAAAGGATTTAACCAAATGGCCAACACAATTAGATTTCTCTGCAGAATTAGCTAAAGCACGTGCCGCTAAACCTGATGGAGTATTTATTTTTTACCCAGGGCGTGCAACCAATGCCTTTTTCAGACAGTACGCGCAAGCTGGCATGACAAAGACGCCGTTGTATTCGGTGTTTAGTGTGGATAATTTGAGTTTGCCAAAACTACAGCAAGCCAAGCTCCAAAATGTCCTTGGAACCATAAGCACACACATGTGGTCCCCAGATTTAGATACACCGGTAAACAAACGGTTTGTGGCGGATTATCGTAAAAAATTCAAAGCTTATCCGTCTCATTATGGAGCACAAAGTTATGACTCCATAATGATGATTGCTGATGCAGTAAAAGCTGTAAAGGGTGACTTAACTAAAATGGATGCTATGCGAGCTCAGATGCGTAAGGCTGTTTATCCATCCGTACGTGGCAAGTTCACCTATGGAAATAATCATTTTCCAGTACAAGATTTTTATTCACGTAAGGTTGTAAAAGATGCAGATGGAAATTGGACAACCCAAATGGTGGAAAAAATTTATACTAACCATCAAGATGTCTACGCAAAAAGATGTAAGATGAAGAAAACATGGTAATTACGTAATTTTAATTTTGGCGGGGGCAAAATTTGCTCCCGCTTATTGTATAATTAATTTTAAATGATTGACGCAACACTCCTTTTCGAACAGTTATTCAATGGTCTTCAGTTTGGCCTTTTGCTTTTCCTTCTTGCGGCAGGTCTAACGCTGGTTTTTGGCATTATGGATATGATGAACCTTGCGCACGGCTCTTTGTATATGCTTGGAGCTTACGTGGCGGCTCAGGTGACCTTGTGGACTGGATCGTTTGTACTCGGAGTGTTTTTATCGCTACCAGTAATTTTATTTCTCGGTATTGTATTAGAGGCTGGGGTTTTACGACCATTGTATGCACGAGGACACCTTGATCAAGTCTTAGCCACTTTTGGTATGATACTATTTTTTAATGAATTTGTAAGACTAGTCTGGGGACCAGACGGTATAGAAGTTCCGCTTCCAGAATTTTTACAAGGCAATGTCAGTCTATTTGGTATACCGCTACCCAATTATCGCTTGGTTGTAATCGGTATGGGGTTGTTAGTTGCTCTTCTCATTTACTTATTGGTTACTAAAACCCGCACGGGGATGCTGATAAGGGCTGGAGCATCAAATCGAGAAATGGTTGAGGCACTTGGGGTTGATATTAACAGGGTATTTACCCTTGTTTTTGGTTTGGGAGCTGCTTTAGCTGCTCTGGCAGGAGCATTGGCTGGTCCAATTTTGGCTGTAACAATAGGTATGGGAGAACATATTCTTATCCAAGTCCTCGTTGTGATAGTAATTGGTGGTATAGGATCCATAAGGGGGGCATTTGTGGGTGCAATGTTGATTGGTATTATTGATATATTCGGACGATCTTTTCTCGATACGTTTTTTAAATTTTTCTTACCAGTTAATGCAGCTGAAACCGCTGCTCCGGCCGTTGCATCCATGCTTATATATATTCTAATGGCAGGTGTTTTGTTTTTTCGTCCCCAGGGTTTATTTCCCGCGAAAACTGGTTAAGCGATGGGTAATAAGACGCAAATTTCTATTGTTGTTTTCGTTTTTCTAGGCCTCGCAATTATTCCATTAGTGGCACAAATGACAGATACGCCTTTTTACTTAGATCTCGCACGCCGAATGATGATTCTCTCAATCGGTGCTCTGAGTCTTAATCTAATAATGGGATATGGCGGTTTAATTAGTTTTGGTCATGCCGCATATATCGGAGTTGGTGCGTATACGGTTGGGATTTGCGCGGAGCACGACCTAGTGAGCGGATTTATTCAGTGGCCACTAGCAATTATTCTATCGGGACTTTTTGCAGTGGTTTTTGGAGCAATAAGTCTGAGAACCCGAGGTGTATATTTTATTATGATAACGCTAGCTCTTGCTCAGATGATGTATTTCCTTGGAGTTAGCTTGGATCGTTATGGCGGTGACGATGGACTTCCTCTGATAGAAAGAAGCTCATTCGAACCGCTTATAGATATAACAAATAATATTGTTCTATATTATTTAATATTTTTTGCGCTTCTTTTCTCTCTTTTTCTGAGTAAAAGATTAGTTAATTCACGATTTGGTATGGTTTTGCAGGGCGCGCGTTCTAATGAAACTAGAATGAAAGCAATAGGCTTCCCGACATTCGGCTATCAACTCACAGCATTTGTGATTGCCGGTATGATGGCAGGTTTCGCTGGTGCTTTGCTCGCAAATCATACAGATTTTATTAATCCCGATATGATGCATTGGACCCGTTCGGGGGATCTTATAATTATGGTTTTGCTTGGTGGTATGGGGAGTTTGGCAGGACCTGTAGTAGGTGCTTTAGCATTTTTGTTGCTGGAAGAACTACTATCCGGGGTAACTGAATATTGGCAGCTCATATTTGGTCCGTTTCTTATCCTTGCTGTTCTATTTGCCCGAGGAGGGCTTCTAGGTTTCTTTTCTGCAAAAGAGAGAGAAAATGGTTAGATCACTTTTGGAGGTTTGTAGTCTTCGAAAAACTTTTGGCGGTGTCGTTGCGACTGACAATTTGAATCTTTCGGTGGAACAAGGGACAATTCACGCAATTATTGGTCCCAACGGTGCGGGTAAGACCACATTAATAAGTCAACTTTCAGGTTCGTTAGAGAGTGATAGTGGAAAGATCTATTTTGATGGGATGGATATATCAAACTTGTCAACACCTGATCGGGCAAGGCTTGGTTTAGCACGTACTTTTCAAATTACATCAGTTTTTCAAGAATTTACTGCACTTGAAAACGTGGCGTTAGCTGTTCAAGCACATGACGGGCATTCATTTCGGTTTTGGCGACCAGCGCGGTCGGAAATACAGTTGACGCAACCAGCGCAAAAAACTCTAAAAACAGTTGGTTTGGATGATCGAGTAGATACTCCGGCTCGACTACTATCACATGGCGAACGTCGTCAGTTAGAAATTTCAATGGCTCTTGCTACCAAACCACGGATGCTTTTGCTCGATGAGCCAATGGCGGGGATGGGAGCGGAAGAATCAAGGCGAATGGTGAATATTCTTCTTAAGTTAAAGGGAAAACAAACAATTCTTTTGATTGAACATGATATGGATGCAGTTTTTGCTCTGGCAGATAAAATCACAGTACTCGTCTATGGTCGTGAGATTGCAACTGGATCCCCAAAAGAAATAAGAGCTGATGAAGAGGTAAGATCAGCGTATCTTGGTGATGAAGCGGATGTTACTTGATGCTTAAGGTGACAGGATTAGAAACAACCTATGGTTCCAGCCAAGTTTTATTTGGAATTAGTTTTAGTGTGGATGCAGGTGAAGTGGTCACATTAATGGGCCGAAATGGAATGGGAAAAACTACTACAATCCGGTCGGTCTGTGGTTTGGTAAAAGCGAAAAAAGGCTCTGTTGTTTTTGAGGGTAAGGAGCTTTTAGGCCAGCCAGCCCATAAAATCGCAAAATCTGGTATTGGGCTGGTGCCAGAGGGACGTCAAATATTTCCAAATTTAACTGTTCGCGAGAATCTTTTGGCTACTGCTCGTAATGATGCATCGTCAAAAAACCCTTGGGTAATTGATCGAGTTCTTGAATATTTTCCTGCTATTGCTGCACGTATAAACGGTATGGGAAATGAATTATCAGGAGGTGAGCAGCAAATGTTAGCAATAGGTCGTGCTCTCATGACAAACCCCAAGCTTCTTATTCTAGATGAGGCAACCGAGGGGCTGGCACCGCGTATCAGGAAAGATATTTGGAACTCATTGAATGATTTGAAGAGCGAAGGTCAGGCAATTCTTGTGATCGACAAAAATTTATCTGCTCTCAATCAAATCGCAGACCAGCATTTTATAATTGAGAAAGGGGTTACTGTATGGTCTGGATCGCCATCCGATCTCTCCACTCAATCAGATATTCATAAACGTTATCTTGGTGTATGAAAAAGGGGCGCGCTGTTTTTAGCGCGCCCCTTATGGTATTACGTTAATAACGTAATAGTTTTATTTAAGAAGATACTTCTTCAAATCATCAAAGTACTTTTTCGGCATTTTTTTACGAGCATTTTCCCAAGTTGAGTTCATTACCGTTCTTGTAAATGCTCTCCCATATTCTCCCTGCAGATCAACAACCTTTACTCCATCAGCAAAAACCTTAGCGTTATCCTTATCTGCTAATGCTCTCATGTAAGGAGTGCTCTTTTTTTCAAACTTTAGACCCCAGGCGTCAAGGTAGTCACGTTCTTTTTTTGTTAACTTTTTATAGGAGTCAAGGTTTACTACTGCCATGGTAGATGACCTCCAAAAACCTGGGCCAATTCGATACTTGATATATTTAGTCCAGCCATAACGGTGAATTCCGCCTTCTGGCCAGGCTAAACCTCTCACAAGGCCACGCTCGAGTGACGTGTAAACGTCGCCGGGTGATATATTAATTGGGGTGGCTCCCATCGCTTTAAAAAAAGAATGATAAAGAGCCGTGGACCGCATTTTAAATCCTTTTAAATTCAAGCCAGTTTTTTTACTCTTTTTTGGAGGCTCCGTAAGATAAATATGAAAATTTCCAGAGTTGTAGAACGGATGCGCAAGTATTCTGGCATTCATTTTCTCTCCCCAACATTTTTGCATTACATCCCAACCACCATTTTTACGAATCACAGATTGAGGTTGAGTTGATAGAGCGATAAGTCTTGCGCAGGTATTTAATCCTATGTCATAGCCGCTAGGACCAAATTTGACATCAATAACACCCCGTTTTAGGGCAGCACCTTGTTTGCGATTTGGTGTTATCTCTGGACCACCCTTGTATTTTAACGTAACAGCACCGTTTGCTTTATTCATTGGTGTATGCATTAGGTCGAAATACGCAACAACCTGATCATGGTTTCTATTAAGGCTGGTCATAACTGTTAATTTAGCCGCTTCTAACGCAGTTCCTCCAACCATAGACACTGCCGCAATGCCGAAAGCAGCTAGTGGTAATTTTAAATAATTCATTAATATCCTCCCTATACTTTAATTCAATGCATTACAATAACACATTTTCCTTAGTCCACCCGGCTATTTGGAATTTGTCAATAATGTATTTGAATGAATATACATGCGTAAGGCTAAAGTAGCCACAATTAGACCAAAATTTGGTTAAGCCTTACTTAAATTTGTTGTGTGATTCTTCTTAGCAGTTTGTCAAAGGCACGAAGAAATTGGAGTGTTATTTGCAAATTATAATATGAGACAATCTAAATAGTTTACTAAAAAATTATAATAATAGATATTGAGTATTGCATAAATATAAGACTTAATAGGTTATGTGGTAATAGGTAGGTGGGATCTATGAAGAAAATCAGTGCATTTTACGATCAGTTACTACATGGTTTGGCACGGCTATCAGGCATCCTGATTTTTTGTGCATTTGTAATGATTGTTGTTGATGTGCTCATGCGTATCACAGGGCTAGAACCCTTCATCTTCATAATGACCACATTTGAATATATTTTATTATGGTTCACCATGCTGGCGGCTCCGTATTTACTGCGGATAAAAGGTCACGTTTTTATAGATGCAGTTACTCAGTTCCTTCCTTCACTTTTGAAGAAGATTGTGGCCAAAATAGTTTATCTTCTTTGTATAATTGGATGCTGTATATATGGTTATCATTTGCTAGGGCTCTTGGTCGAAGCAATACAAAGTGGTGAGTTAGATATGAGAAGTTATGAAGTGCCTATATGGTTACTTTTTGTGCCCATGCCGCTGTGCTTTTTTCTTTGTGTTATCGAGTTCATGCGTTTTCTTTTTGGCGTCGATGATATGTATAGTCAATCAATTCAAGAACGGGAAAACGTCTGATGGAATGGTATTGGGCTCTTGCAACACTGATTGGTATGGTTGTTTTTTTTATGGCAATGGGAGTTCCTGTCGCTTTCACCTTTATTATTACCAATATTATCGGCGTACTAATTTTCATGGGCACCACTATTGGCTGGGTACAAATAGCAGATAACTCGACACAGTTAATTACTCGTTTCACGCTCGGACCTGTTCCTATGTTTATAATGATGGGGGCACTATTTTTTCATTCTGGCCTTGCAATTAGGGTCTTTGATGGGCTCGATGTTATCTTTGGGAGATTGCCGGGAAGGTTGTGTTTTTTAACTGTCGCTGGTGGTTCTTTGTTCTCAACATTAACCGGTTCCAGTATGGCAAACACGGCTATGTTAGGCTCTTTAATGGTGCCCGAAATGCAAAAGCGGGGCTATAACTGGCAGATGTCGATGGGGCCAATTCTCGGGACTGGCGGTTTAGCTATGATTATACCACCGTCTGCGCTCGGTGTCCTTTTGGCTTCTGTGGCAAGCATTGATGTTGGCAAATTATTGATTGCAGGATTTATCCCAGGGTTCGTCCTCGCAGGGCTCTACGCAACTATGATTTTCATTCAGCTTAAATTGAATCCGGAGTCTGCACCAGCATACGATGTTGAGATGCCACCGCTTGTGGACCGGTTAAAGATTGTATGCGTAAACATTCTCCCCATGGGATTTATTGTGTTCATGGTTGTTGGTTTTATTATCTTTGGCTGGGCAACCCCTACCGAGGCTGCTGCATTTGGGGTATTAGGGGTAATAATAGTAGCGGCCGCATTTCGGGTGCTTACATTCAAGGCAATTAAGACCGCAACCCACGCCACTGTAAAAGTTGGTGCGATGGTGTTCTTCATTATTATGAGTTCGACTGTTTTCAGTCAACTACTTGCCTTCTCTGGAGCCAGTGAAGGACTGTTAAAGTGGGCTACAAGCTTTAATATTTCCAAATACTGGGTGCTATTATTGATGTTTTTTATATTGATTGCACTCGGTATGTTTATGGACGCCACGTCGATGATGCTCATTACGGTCCCAATATTTTTCCCGCTGGCAGAACAATTGGGCTTCAATCTAATTTGGTTTGGACTATTTGTCCTTATGACTTTTGAGATGGCGGGGACGACGCCGCCGTTTGGGCTTTTGCTTTACGTTATGTTAGGAGTAGCCCCGAAAGGAACAACATTGTATCAGGTGGCAGCTTCAGCATTTCCATTCCTAGTTTGCGATGCTATTCTCATCATCATGATGACGGTTTTCCCAGCATTGGCTTTGTGGCTGCCTAGTTTAATGAATTAATAGGAAGCATGGGTTCAAGAATTACTATAGATACGTGTATAGGTCTGTGAATAATTTTTTTATTTAAAGATCGTGCATCGTAGGGTTTTTAAAACGGTATAGTACAAGAAAAACTTCTTGATAATTAACTTTTTCTATATGAATTTTCATCCTTATATTAATAAGCTTAAATGAGCCTATATATGAAATCATAACTACAGATTTTCTCATTTCGAGGGTGCTGAGTATGAAAAAATCAATTCTTACAGAATTAAATGTTCATTCTTCCAATATGCCGCAGTTTTGCGGGGATATCGATATCAGAATCGCGCGTAACGGAACTTGGTATTACCGGGGATCCGAAATAGCTAGAAAGAAAATTGTAAAGTTTTTTTCTACGACTTTACGGCGTGACAAAATCGGGGATTTCTGGTTGGAAACCTCGTTAGAAAAATGCAGAATAAAGGTAGATGATGCACCTTTTCTTGCAATTGGGATGGAAGTAGTCGGGTTTGGGAATAATCAATCGATCACTTTTACGACAAATATGGATGACAAAGTATTAGCTGGGCCTTCTTTTCCAATTCATATCAAAGTTGACCCTAAAACTTTAGAACCATCCCCATATGTATTGGTAAGAGATAGATTGGAAGCATTGATTTCTCGCGCAGTTTATTATGATTTAATCGAACTCGGCCTAGAAATGGAAAGTGAGGGGCGGAATATACTTGGTGTCTGGAGTAACGGTGTCTTCTTTGAACTAGGGTCTTTGGATGAATAGTCTTGGATGTTTCCATTTGCGAAATGTTTTTCTGAGAAGGAAGGCTTGCACAGTAGGCACTAACGAGAGAATAGCGTGGTCTAATCCCAAGATTATAGACAAAAAGATAATGAGGTCAGCTGCAGTGCTGGTGCCATTAATAGATTATCCTGATGAGATGAGGGTGTTGCTTACCGTGCGCGCTTCCTCTCTCTCCGTTCATCCTGGTCAGGTAGCATTTCCCGGTGGTAAGATGGAAGCCTTTGATGCCTCTCCAGAGGAAACAGCGTTAAGAGAGACGAGAGAAGAAGTAGGCCTTGGAAGGCAATCAATTGATTTGCTAGGACGCCTAAATCCTTATACTACAGAGACTGGGTTTGCCGTAATGCCCGTGGTTGGAGTAGTAAATACCATAGCGGAAACTATCCCCGACCCCAGGGAAGTGGATACAATTTTTGAGGTGCCGCTCTCATTTATTTCTGACGAGTTTCAGTTTAAACTGTATAATGGTAGAGAGGAAGCGTGGACTTTACAGTATCAATCATATTACGTAAGTGGTTTGACCGCAAAAATTTTGTATGAACTATCAACTGTTTTGAGGAAAAAATGACTCGAGTGTTGTTATTGACGGTGGTACCGTTCTTTTTCCCTATTATCGTTTATATTTTATGGCGCACATTTGCCCCTTTAGGATATGGTGGATCTGAGGTTATAGCCCAAAATAAATGGGAACGACTTCCTTGGCGGTATCTTGTTCCTACAGGTATTTTCTCTGTGGCTCTATCAATCATCGTATCCATCCTATTTCCTGACTTATTCGCTGAGACAAGTGCAATTCTGAAAGCCCGATAAAGTTTATGGTGTCATTTTCTGAGACCACTTTTATAGGATCACCAGATTGGATGACCTCTAAATCAGCCAGGCGGATCATTAGAGCGTTAAAATCGGGAGGACAGCCGGTAAGATTTGTTGGGGGGTGCGTCAGAGATTCTTTGTTAGGGAAAGTAGTTAGGGATATAGATGTTGCAACTCCAGAAAAGCCAGAAAATGTGATAAAAATACTCGGAGAATGGGGAGTTAGTGTAAATTTAACCGGGCTAAAATATGGAACTGTAACAGCTGAAACCGAGGGTCAACAAATTGATATTACAACGTTGCGAGTTGATACTCGAACGGATGGGCGATGGGCGGAGGTAGAATTTACAGAAGATTGGTATGCTGATGCGCGACGTCGGGATTTCACTATGAATGCGTTGTATTGCGACCCTGACGGCAGAATTCATGACGTTGTTGGCGGAGTGGCAGACATAAAAGCTAAACGGGTCAGGTTTATAGGGGATCCACTGACGCGAATTTCGGAGGATTATCTGCGATTATTGCGGTTTTTTCGATTTATCGCTTGGTATAACCTAGGTCTTCCCGATCGTAGCGCTATAGAAGCTTGCGGTGTGGCAGCAACCTATTTGTCGACAATTTCGGGTGAACGTATTTGGCGTGAATTTTCCCGTCTGTTAATTGCGCCTGATCCTGTGCCCGTATTAATTCTTATGGGAAAATATTCGATCATTAACGAATTGTTTCCATATGCAGACTTTACTTCCCTAGATAATAAGTTGCTAGAGTCGATGGTCAGAGCAGAGAAAAGACATGATGCCATTCCCAACGCAATCCGCCGCCTGGCAGCATGGCTCAGGCCTATTGTTACTAATAATAGGTCGCAGCAAATTATTGAAAAGATCAGTAATAGGCTCGCGCTTACTAAATCAGAACGATTGCAGCTTGAACAACTTGTTTTTTATAAATACGAACTCCGCAAAGAATTTGCGGTAAATCAATGCCGTAAAGTCCGTTATTTTTTGGATGATCCTTTTGCTTTTAATGAGCTCGCTCTGTTTCAGGCTGCATTAGAGGATGGGAATCATAAAAGTTGGGAGGTAATAATGCAATTACCTCACACAGATCCACTTCCTGTCTTTCCAATTCGGGGTGAGGATATATTAGCGCTTGGTGTAAAACAGGGTCCGCGTGTCGGTAAACTTCTTGCCGAGACTGAGGAATGGTGGCTGCAGAGAAACTTTCTAGATGACCGCAAGTCTCTTCTGAATTACGTGAAAACATTATTAAGGGGTTAGGGCCATTTCACTTCTGGTGGCATAGACATAAGTATCGCGTCTGAATTTCCTTTCGTCCGTAACCCAAATTTAGTGCCTCGATCGTATAGTAAATTGAACTCGACATATCGACCTCGTCGAATTAGCTGATGCTCTCTTTGTTCTGCACTCCAAGGTACATCCATTCGCATACGAACTATCTTTGGAAAGATGTCTAAAAATGTTTGTCCAACATCTTGCGTAAACTTGAAATCCTTCTCCCAATTGCAAGTGTCTAAATAGTCATAGAAAATGCCACCAATGCCTCTCGGTTCATTTCTATGAGGTAGAAAGAAATACTCGTCACACCACTTACTAAAGCGAGCATGGTAATCAGTTCCATGCCTTTCACAGCATAGTTTAAGTGGAAGATGAAATGCTTTCTCAACTTCAGTGTCCGGATAAAAGGTCGTCATATCCATTCCTCCTCCAAACCATGATTTTTGCGTGACAATGAATCGAGTGTTCATGTGCACTGCTGGGACTAATGGAGAACACATGTGAGCTACAACGGAAATGCCGGAGGCCCAGAAGTGAGGATTTTTATCGGCGCCCGGTATTTGTTTACAAAAATCCGGAGAGAGTTCTCCATACACGGTGGAAATATTTACGCCTACTTTTTCGAAAACTCTTCCGCGCATTATTGAAATTTCTCCTCCGCCACCTTCCGAATCTTTATAATCTTTGTGCTTCCAAGTTTCGCGTACAAAGCGTCCGGCGGCATCGGTCGGCTTTGGTAACGCAATATTTTTTTCAAGCTGTTCGAATTCGGTGCATATTTCGTCCCGGAGATTTAAAAACCAACTCGTAGCGAGTTTTTTTTGCACGTCAATTTTCAAGTCAGTTGTCCTTTGCTCGCAGTTGCGGGTACCCATTGGTTTGTCGCAATCCCTCACTCAAAGCAATAGCTGCAGCTGTTACCACATTGAGAGATCTTATACCTGAAGCTATTGGTATTAAGACGCGAGCGTCTACATTTGCATGTGTCTTTTTGGGCACTCCTGCGCTCTCACGGCCCATTAATAAGGTGTCTTCTGCCCTAAAACTAAAACTTGTAAGAGGCGAGGTGGATTGTGTGGTAAGCAAAATTATACGACCCGGTTTTTTTTTTAAAAAATTATTCCAGTTTTGATGTACGCAAATCTGCACATTCTCCATATAATCAAGACCCACACGTCGCATACGTTTGTCATCTAAAGGAAACCCGCATGGCTCTATTATATCCACAGGTACATCTAAGCAAGCAGCAAGCCGCAATATCGCCGCAGTGTTTTGTGGAATATCTGGTTGATACAGGGCAAGGCGCATCGGTACAGACTTTGCAGAGTTAAAATTATCTATTATACCATTTGGGATATAAAATATTTCGCTGCGGCGTTACGCCACAGTGTATCCGCCAGTATTAATATTAAAAATAATGTACAGTTAGGGTGTGGAGAAATAAAGAGGAAATTATGGCGGACTCTACAGGAGATAAAGCAGTTAGCCAGAAAGAAAATGTTGAAACCAGACGCGACTTTTTAATGCTAGCAACTGGAGCTTTTGGTGCATTTGGGATGGGCGCTGCCATATGGCCCCTGATTGACCAAATGAATCCTGCAGCAGATACGTTAGCAGCTTCTACTGCTGAAGTTAACTTAAAACCCATCCAAGTTGGTCAACGTGTCGTAATAAAATGGCGGGGAAAACCGGTGTTTATAACTCGAAGATCAAAAGCACAGATTGAAGACGCTAGAAAGGTATCATTGACATCTTTAGTTGACCCGGAAAGGGATGAGGATCGAGTAAAAAAACCAGAATGGCTAATTGTGGTAGGGGTTTGTACGCATTTAGGTTGTATTCCACTTGGGAGTAAGCAAGGTGAGAAACAAGGTGAATACAGGGGATGGTTTTGTCCCTGTCACGGATCACATTACGACACGTCAGGGCGCATTCGTAAGGGGCCGGCCCCAAAAAACCTCTCTGTTCCTCAGTATACTTTTGTTTCAGAAAACGTTGTGAAGATAGGGTAATAAAATGTCCAAAATCGGAAGTAGTAACCCGGTGATAAAGTGGATAGATCACAGGCTGCCTGTGTTCACTTTCATGCAGCATGAATTGCACGAGTATCCTACACCCAAAAACCTTAATTATTTTTGGAATTTTGGATCATTAGCCGGCATTATTTTGGTCACAATGATTGTCACCGGAATTGTTTTGTCAATGCATTATACAGCTCACGTTGATTATGCATTTGACAGCGTTGAACGCATAATGAGAGACGTTAATTATGGATGGCTCATTCGATATGTGCACATGAATGGCGCCTCTGCTTTTTTTGTAGTTGTTTTTATCCATATTTTTCGAGGTTTGTACTACGGCTCATACAAAGCACCTCGAGAGTTGTTGTGGATGTTAGGGGTTGTGATTCTTCTCTTGATGATGGCCACTGCTTTTCTTGGTTATGTTTTACCGTGGGGGCAAATGAGTTTTTGGGGTGCTACGGTTATTACTAATTTGTTTTCCGCAATTCCCTTTGTCGGGGAACCAATCGTTACATGGTTGTGGGGAGGTTTTTCTGTAGACAATGCAACTCTCAATAGATTTTTCAGTCTGCATTTCCTACTACCATTTGTCATAGTTGGAGTGGTTGTTTTGCACATAGTGGCACTTCATACTCACGGGTCCAACAATCCTGTCGGTATAAGTATTAAAAATAATGACGATCAAATTCCTTTTCACCCCTATTACACAATCAAAGATCTTTTTGGGCTTGGTGTCTTTCTGGTTGTTTTTTCTTGGTTTGTTTTTTACGCACCAAATTATCTTGGGCATCCAGATAATTATATCCAGGCAGATCCATTGCAAACTCCTCCTCATATAGTCCCTGAATGGTATTTTTTGCCATTTTATGCAATTCTTCGTTCGATTACTTTTGATATTTTATTCCTCGAAGCTAAATTGCTTGGTGTGATTGCTATGTTTGCTTCTATCGCCATATTATTCATTTTGCCTTGGCTCGACAGGTCACCAGTCCGGAGTGCTCGATTTCGGCCGGTTTACAGGCAATTTTTTTGGATATTGGTTATTGATTGCGTTATACTCGGAATAGTCGGTGCAAATTCACCCGATGATCCAGTCTTTTCAGGCGCCAAATGGTTTCAATATATTCATTTGGGTATGATTTCTACTGCCTATTATTTTTTCCATTTTTTGATATTGCTTCCATTACTTTCGATTTTTGAAAAAACTAATCCATTGCCGACTAGCATCAATGAACCTGTTTTAGGAGGTGGAAAAGCTACGGCTATGGCAGCAGCCAAGCCTATGGAGAAAGCTTAATGTACAAGGCGCTTAGCGGGGTACTTGGTCTATTAATGCTTCTATCCCCGAGTTCAACTTGCGCTGCTGGAACAACTGCTGAGGTGCCAGCTCAAGTGTGGTCTTTTAAAGGGCTATTTGGCACATTCAGCCGGCCATCACTTCAAAGAGGTTATCAAGTTTACAATGAAGTCTGTGCAGGGTGCCATGGACTCAGACTTGTAGCATACAGAAACCTTGCTGAAATAGGATTTTCTGAAAAACAGGTAAAAAAGATAGCGGCGAGCATGACCGTCAAAGACGGCCCAAACGATGAAGGCGAAATGTTTGAACGTCCCGGACGAAGTTCCGATAGGTTTGTTTCACCTTTTCCCAATAAACAAGCAGCGCGGTCCGCGAATAATGGTGCTTATCCGCCGGATTTGTCTTTGATTGTTAAAGCGAGAATTGGAGGTGCAGATTACCTTTATAGTTTGTTAACTGGTTACAAAGAACCAAAAAAAGTAACGGAAGTACCGGAAGGGATGTACTATAATTTATACTATCCAGGACAATTAATAGCCATGCCATCACCACTTTCGGAGGATGGAGTTGAGTATGCCGATAAAACTAAAGCAACAGTTGATCAGATGGCTCGTGACGTCACGACTTTTCTTGCCTGGACCGCAGAGCCAGAATTAGAGAGTAGAAAACGGACTGGTGTAAAAGTTCTACTTTTCTTGATTATTCTGACTGGCATGTTATATGCAGTGAAACGAAAAATCTGGGCGAACATTCATTAGAGTTTCTTAAATAAGAAACCCGGGTTTAAAAGTCCGGGTTTCCTACTTAATAAAATTTATCCAATATTAGATGAAAAATGAGCAAGAGTCCTTTCATGAGCTCGGGTGCATGCGCCTGCATTATAGCTTTCACGGTCTTCACAGCAGAAACCATGGCCAGCGTCGTCGTAAACGTAGCATGGAATATCTGGATGAGCTTCCTTTATTTCATGGATTTGACTCAATGGAATTCCACCGTCGTTGTCGCCAAAATTAAAAATTACTGGCACATTCGGAGTGTCTCCACGTTTTGCATGAATTCCTCCTCCATAAAAAGTTGACGCGGCGGAGAGATTAGTGCAGTGACATGCAGCTAGCCAACTTACAAAACCCCCGAAACAATACCCAACAATACCTACCTTTCCTGCAGTAGATACTTCGTTAATTGCCGCTTGTACGTCAGCAATAATTTCGTTGTCACTCAGTCCGCCTCGTGTTTCTTTGCCTTTTTGAAAATCACTTTGTCCATAACCAAGCTCAAGGCCTTTCTCTACTCGGTCGAATAATGCGGGTGCTATCGAGGTGTAGCCATTGGCAGAAAACTGGTCGGTCACATTTCTTATGTGTTGATTCACACCAAAAATTTCTTGAATAACCACTATGCCACCTTTTGTTGGTGAATCGGGCTCGGCTTTATATGCATTTAGTTTGTGGCCGTCAGTTGTTGATAGTTCAATATTTTTACCCATTTTTATCTCCCAGGATGAAATCCGCACATAAAATCAGTTAAGGTTATACGGAGCTTAAGAAGCATGCAATATTTGTTATTTGAAGCTTCATACTCATATATTAAAACGAAACAGCATTATATCACCGTCATTTACAAAATAATTTCGACCTTCTTGTCTCATCTTGCCATTTTCTTTTGCGCCTTGTTCTCCTTTATTATAAATATAATCTTCGTATGAAATGGTTTCAGCGCAAATGAATCCCTTTTCAAAATCCGTATGAATAGTTCCAGCAGCCTTCGATGCTGTTGTGCCTTTAGGAATTGACCATGCGCGTGCTTCTTTCCGTCCTGCAGTTAAAAATGTGATTAACCCCAGAACATTGTAGCCAGCTATGATAATTCTATCTAGTCCAGTTTCTTTTAGGTCTAGCGCCTCAAGGAACTCAGACTGCTCTTTTTTCTCAGAGAGTAAGGCAACTTCAGCTTCGATAGCAGCAGATACAATTAAAGCAGTCGAGTTAACACTTTGAGCGTACGACGTTACTTTTTCCGAATAAGTATTTCCTTTAGCCGCTGAATCCTCATCTACATTGCAGACGTATATAGTTGGTTTAGAAGTCAATAAATTTAGTTGCTGAAACCTATGTAACAAATCCTCTGTTACATCTAATGTTCTTGCAGGTTTTCCTAATTTTAATGCCTCAATCACTAATTCTAAAAGCGCAAGTGTTTGTTTTGCTTCCTTGTCATCACTACGGGCTTTTTTTGTCATTGAGCCGATACGTTTCTCCACAGATTCCAAATCGGCGAGCATTAATTCTGTCTCAATAGTGGCAATGTCATCGAGAGGGTCAATTTTCCCGGTCACATGCATAATGTTATCGTCCTCAAAACAACGGACAACATGCACTAATGCATCAACCTCCCGTATATGAGCTAAAAACTTGTTTCCTAACCCTTCACCCTGACTAGCACCTTTGACTAAACCGGCGATATCACAAAAATCAATGTTTGTCGGGATTATTTTCTCAGATTTTGCTAACTGTGCGATTGTTTCAAGACGAGGATCGGGCACAGCAATTCGACCGAAGTTAGGCTCAATTGTGCAGAATGGGTAGTTTTCAGCTTGAGCAGAAATCGTTTGAGTAAGTGCATTAAAGAGTGTGGATTTTCCTACATTTGGTAATCCCAAAATACCACAGGTAAAGCCCATGTCTATTTCTCTTCCTCTTCCTCTTCCTTGAAATTAATGTCTGAAAGTTTGATTGCAACTAATTTGATATATTCTGCTGCTGATCCATCTAACAAAATTGGCAATTTATTTGCGGTGGCATCTAAAACTGGAAAAAGCCAGGCATGGTCTATCTTTGAGAAATTACCTAAAACATGCCCAATAACTCTCTCTTTGCTTCGCGGTTTACCAACGCCAAGACGTACTCTCCAGAATTCTCTGCCGATGTGATTTTCTATATCTTTGATACCATTATGTCCAGCATGACCACCTCCCTTTTTAACTCGCAAACATCCCGCTGGTATGTCTATTTCGTCATGAAATACGAAAATGTCGGAAGGAGTCAGCCGGAAATAACGCATGGTATCACCAACGGGCTTTCCAGAACCATTCATAAAGTTCATAGGTTTTATAACAACAATTTTTCTGGAGCCAATTAGTCCTTCACTGAAATTACTTTGTAACCGTGTTTTTTTTTGAAAATTTGGTAGGTTATGTTGGCGCACTATCTCATCAACCGCCATGAAACCTATGTTATGTCGGTTTGAAGCATAACGTTCGCCTGGGTTACCCAATCCGACGACCAGTTGCATTATTTCCTCCGGAGGAGATGTGTCTGTTAAATATTAACCTTCAGACTCTGCACTGCTCTCATCACTAGTCGCAGTGCTCTCATTCCCGTCAGTAACTCCCTCGGCACTATCCGTTATCTCATCTTCAGCAGTCATAACTGTTGGAGCAGCAATAGTAGCTATAGTGAAATCCCTATCAGTTATAGAAAAATCAACTCCCTCTGGCAAAACTACTGTATTTGCATGAATAGAGTCTCCGATTTCACAACCAGTTAGATCAATTTTAAAATCATCGGGGATATTTGCAGCTGTGCAGGAAACCTCCAATGCGTGACGGACTATGTTTATAACACCTCCACGCACTATGCCGGGCGCTTCACGTTCATTTATAAATGTCACGGGAACTTCAACTGTGACACGTCTGTTGGGATCGAAACGCAAAAAATCAACATGCAGTGGTACTCCGGAGACCGGATGGACCTGCGCGTCTCGTGGCAGTACGCGATGTTTAGTACCTTCGACCTCAATGTCTATCAAAGAGGTAAAGAAACCTGGTGTCTCTATAGCTTTGTTTATTGATCGACTTTCAATGGTAACCGATAATGGAGTTTCTCTGTTTCCGTATATAATAGCGGGGACTCTTCCTGCGCGGCGAGCAGAGCGGGCGGTCCCCTTTCCAACCCGTTCTCGTGTTACCGCGGCAAGAACTTGTGTGCTAACCATGCCAAACTCCTAATTCAATTAATTACACTGAACTCCACGGGTTTTCAGTATATAAAACTTATCTAAAAACATCTTTTAGGCCTATGCAGCACTATAGTCAAATAACCTCGACACAGATTTTTCATTGCTAATTCGCGCAATTGCTTCACCAATAAGTGGTGCGATAGAAAGTTGACGAATATTATGCGAAACTCTTACTGCTTCGGTACTTAATATGCTATCAGTTGTTACTAGGGATTTTATTGGTGATGAAGCAACACGCGACACTGCACCACCGGATAGCACTCCATGGGTGATGTATGCGGACACAGATTTTGCCCCCGCTTCCACCAAGGCTACCGCAGCGTTGCATAAGGTTCCAGCACTGTCGACAATATCATCAACTATTATACATTCTCTGTCTGTGATATCTCCAATAATATGCATAACCTCGGAAACGCCGGCACGTTCGCGACGTTTGTCAATAATTGCTAAGTCAACCTCCAAAGCCTTTGCAATTGCGCGTGCCCGAAGTACCCCTCCGACATCCGGAGAAACCATTGTTAAATTATTTATGTCGGAATTTTCTTTAATATCTCTGAGAAATACCGGTGATGCGTACAAGTTATCCAAAGGGATATCAAAGAACCCTTGAATTTGTCCGGCATGTAAATCAAGAGTTAAAACACGATCGGCACCAGCCTGTGTAATCAAGTTTGCTACCAACTTTGCTGATATAGGGGTTCGGGGTCCCGATTTTCTATCCTGACGTGCGTAGCCGAAATATGGAACCACTGCGGTAATTCGGCGTGCAGAACCGCGTCTTAATGCATCTATGCAGACTAAGAGTTCCATAAGATTGTCATTAGCGGGAAAAGAGGTCGATTGAATAATAAATACATCCTCGCCTCGAACTGTTTCTTCCATCTGTACAAAACATTCCATATCAGAGAAGCGTCGCACACTAGCTTTACATAACGCTATTTTGAGGTGTGCAACAATAGCTTCAGCAAGCGGTCGATTACTGTTACCGGCAACAATCTTCATATGCATGATCCCTTTATTGCACTGCTATCAAACAGCGAAAAATGAGAAGTCTGATATTCGTGTTGTTTAGCAGTAAGCTCAGAATCTGTAAATGTTACAAAAAAATTGATGTAATTTATATAAATAAAGGTACTAGCATTGCTAAAAAATTTAATTTACGAGTTTTATGCTGCATGTTTCATCGAATTTTAATTATTAACTTTTTTCCCAAAGATACTCGGTCGGAGCGTGGCACAATCTGGCAGTTAATAGTTAGATGTTAAAAGTCGCATAACTCAAAAATCTGTGTGGTTTATATCATTGCACAAAAGGTAATCATTCCAAGTAAGCAAAAACAAATGAAAAAAATCATGTGAGGCATCAGGGGGGAGGCTCCAAAAAAATTGCAGAAATCATTCGTCCGTAATCGTTCTCGCCATTTAATTTGCTGCGACGGTAACTGAAGAACCGGTTTTTGTCAGTGAAAGTATCCGCGGAAATAACATCTATTGATGTTACACCAGAATCACGTAACTTTTCTAAAATGAACCCGGATAAATCAAAACTATAACGATTGTTAGGTCCACATTTAAAGAAACGCGAATTACGATTATTTCTCGCAAAAAACATATCAAAGAATTCCGATCCGACTTCATAAGATTTTTGCCCGATACATGGACCAATTATTGCAATAATTTTGTCGCGGGTCGCATTTAATCTTTCCATAGATATAACGGTGTTTTCTATAATCCCATTAAGTGCACCTCTCCACCCCGCGTGACAAGCCCCGATAACGGATGAAGAAACATCAGCAAATAAGACAGGGGCGCAATCCGCTGTGAGTATAGATAAGATTTGCCCCGGTTTATTACTTACTGCGCCGTCAGCTTGAAAAGATTTTGACTCTTCCGAATCTTTAGGAAAATAAACGATGTTTGGTCCATGAACTTGGTGCAGTGTATTTAAAAAGTTTTGCGAATCACCACTGATGTCTGCCGCAACCAAGCGTCGATTTTCTTTAACCGACTTTGGAGAGTCATTGGAACTCTGTCCGCAATTCAATCCAGAATATATTCCCTTACTTACGCCCCCTTGGCGAGTGTAGAAGCCGTGTCGTACGTTGGTGGTCGCTTTCAAAAGCGAGGAAATTATTGGTTTTACTCTTGTTTTAGCTATCATTTATACGTCCTTCGGCCATCAAAAATAGATAATTATTTAGTCTGGCTATTTAATGTAATGACCTTGAATAATTTCCCCATTTGGGTTGATGAAATAAGACGATGTGCTGATTTTCTCAATTCTAATGCCTGTTCTCGCGACATCAATTGGGCGAGCTGTTCTGTTCTCTCAATTATTCCAAGATGTCGCAGGAAAGTTCCTTGATAAACCGGCCCGTATATATTTAACTCTGAGCTCTTTAAAGCTTCTGTTAAGGCAAAGAAATCAACGTGCGATGATAGATCGCATTCACCCAGATATTCTAAAATATTACAATACTTGTGGTTTTTAACTGCTTGGAGTGTATCCCCGGCAGAACGTTTGTTGTGCCCGTAATCTAAAATAATAGCCGCACCCCCTTCAGAAACTAGACGTTTGGAGAGTAATTTCATAAGTGAAATGGCTTCTCGGCAGACTTCGAAAACCGTTCCAAGTTTGGAATTGTCCCTGATGTCTTCGGGAATTAAGGCACCAACATAATTTTTTGGTTTTTTTTCCACAAAAATTAAAGTTCCATTATTTGATAGATCGACGCAACGTAGCCGCCATCCTTCTTCACATAGCACATACTGGTCGATCGGTAGAGCGTCAAAGAATTCATTTGCCGCAAGAAGGGTAGGGCCATCGGGAGGGATGCAATCTAGAGAATCGTACCACTGGATTGACAGTTTGGTATCAAATTTCTCGAGTGCTTTTTTCTGTGAAGAGCGTAGCTGTCTATTGGATTCTACTAAATGGACCGACACTGCATTAAAGAATGCGGGTACAGATTCTGCAGCGCGAAGCATATCCGCCATCATAGTACCCCGTCCGGGTCCTAATTCTATCAAATTTATTTTTTTTGGACTTCCTGTTTTTTTCCACATAACGGCCAGCCACAATCCTATAAGCTCACCAAAAACCTGCGAAACCTCCGGCGCGGTTATAAAATCACCATCTGCCCCCAAGGGTTTACTATTACGATAATATCCATAAGCAGGATGCATTTGTGCAAGCGCCATAAACTCAGAAACCGGAAGGGCTCCCTCAGTGCGAATGCGCTCTTTCAGTATAAGCTCAATTTGGTTCACGATCGATATAAGGAATTTCGGATAAACCAAATTCCTCCAAAAATTACAGGGAGTGAAAGTATTTGTCCCATCGTCAAAAAGCCTATGAGGAATCCAAGGTGGGCGTCCGGCTCACGAAAAAATTCTACAAAAAAGCGCGAGATACCGTATCCAGCAAAAAAACACCCGGTGATTAAACCTCTGTATTTAAGGGCGCAAAAGTATTTGATCATTAACATCAAAACGAAAAAAAGAAACAATCCCTCGAGTGCGGCTTCATAAATCTGACTTGGATGCCGTAATTCGTGTCCTCCGCGAGGAAATACAATCCCCCAGGTTACGTCAGTGGTGCGTCCATACAGTTCTCCATTTATGAAATTTGCAACCCTTCCAAAAAATAGCCCAATTGGTGCAGCAGCGCATATGAGATCACCGAGAGTTAAAAATGGAATGTCGTGTTTTCTACAAAATAATATAGTTACTGTTAGCACTCCGAGAACACCACCATGAAATGACATACCTCCATGCCAAACTGAAAAAATTTCAATGGGTTCTTGCCAAAAATATAATGGCTTATAAAAAAACACATAACCTAGCCTTCCGCCCGCGATGATTCCGACTGTTGCCCATAAAAGAAAATCATCAACATTTTTGTTTTTGATTAAACCCGCTGTTTTTCTTGTAAGAAATATCATGTATTTCCAGCCAAGTAATAAACCAAAAACGTATGCCAGTGAGTACCACCGAATAGTTAGTGGACCAATTTCAAGTGCAATTGGGTCTACAGCAGGAAAGGGGAGTGCAAACATATTTTAGTCCTGTAACAACTCTTTTACTTATAGGGGTCATCTTTAATTAAGTAGTCGCACACGTATGATTGAATACCCTCTTGAACACTTAAAAATGGTATATTGTAACCGCGATTTCGCAGTGAGGCCATTTCTGCTTCTGTGAAATATTGATACTGATTCCTTATCAAGGGTGGCATCTCGATATATTCAATGTCTGGTTCCCATCCCAATGCTTTAAATAAAGCAATCGACAATTCCTCAAAAGATTGGGCTCGACCGGTGCCAACATTGAATAAACCACTTACACTCGGGTTTTCTAGCAACCAAAGCATAACTTTTACACAGTCACCCACCCAAATAAAATCACGCATTTGCCTTCCGTCAGGGTAATCAGCGTTATGCGAACGAAAAAGGATGGCAGGGCCGCCTTTACTAATCTCTCCGAAATTTTTATACACAACACTTGTCATGTCCCGTTTATGGTATTCATTTGGACCGTAAACATTAAAAAATTTTAATCCGGCCCATTGCGGGGGTGCACCATTTAGACCACGGTTTTCTAGTTGTCGGGCAATCCATCGATCAAAAAGGTGCTTTCCCCATCCATAAGCGTTAAGCGGGCAAAATCTTCCTAATGTCTCTCTGTCAATTCCGTCTTTAAATCCAAACTCACCTAATCCATATGTAGCAGCTGATGAGGCGTAAATTAATGGTATTTTCTTCTCTGTGCATATATTCCAGATGTCACGAGATAAACGGAAATTGGTCTCAACAATCAGATCAGCATCTGTCTCACTTGTTGAAGTGATCGCTCCCATGTGGAAAACCGCGTTAAGTCTGTTAGCACTATCCCTTATAAACGTTAAAATTTCATTTGGCGCAATAAGGTCTGATGGATCACGTTTGGAAATATTTTTCCACTTTCCTTCGGATCCTAGACAATCGCAAATGACATTGTTTGTGGTAACGTTTTTTTCGAGAGATGCAATGAGGTTGGACCCAATAAATCCCGCACCGCCGGTGATAAGATACATAAACCTGCTGCTCCATTTAATTTATCAGTTTACATTGAATAAGTTATAGGGGTACCAATAAAATGCTTCAAGCACTGTATATTTTTGCTTGTCACAAAGGATAACCGCAGTCATATAATCAGGTGTCAAAATGGATAAAAAGGAAACATAAAAATGCAGTCACGAAATAAATTTTTTGACGATGCTGCAAAAGTCGCCGGCAGTGCAGCTGGTTTGTTTGTGGGTGTTAAAAAAGAAGTGGACACATTAGTACGTCAACAACTCGAACGCTTGTTGGCATCAATGGATTTAGTAACGCGGGATGAATTTGAAGCAGTTAAGGAGATGGCGGTTTTGGCTCGGGAGAGTCAAGAAATGGCCCTTAAACGAATCGCTGATTTAGAAAAAAAGTTGGTTGATCGACCAAAAAGCAAAACAAAATCGAAAAAAATTGCTCCAAAACAAAAATCAAAGAAACAAACGGCTCGTAAGGATGTAGCTAACTAGCCAATTTTTTGACGTTTGTCACACCTTTCGACCTTTTCCACAGAAACGATCCGCAAAAAGACATTCTGCGCTTGCATAGCTGGTCTCCATTTGGCAACCTAGATATTGTGTAATTTATACTGACGGGCACAATATAGGCGTCTCAAAGTAAATAGGGATTTTGAACCTTTTGAGAGAGGAAGATATGGCGGAAGTCGCGATTAAAGAAGCTGAAGGCGTTGTTTCTAATCCCATTGATACAATTGAACAGATAGCAGTCGCTCATAGTTGGCCATATGAAAGGAATACCGATGATGAGATAGTGGTGGATGTGACGGGGCATTGGACTGAGTTTAGACTTTTTTTCTCGTGGTTAAACGATATATCTGCGATCCATTTCGCATGTGCGTTTGAATTAAGTGTGCCTAATAATCGACGGGCTGTTGTGCATGAACTACTTGCTAAAATCAATGAAGGTTTGGCGGTCGGACATTTTGATTTATGGGCCGACAGAGGATTGCCAGTGTTCCGTTCTGCCTTGCTTTTACGTGGCTCTGGCGGAGCTACAGTTGAGCAGCTCGAAGATCTTGTTGATATAGCTCTCACTGAGAGTGAAAGATACTTTCCAGCCTTTCAGTATGTCATCTGGGGAGGAAAAACTCCAAGCGAAGCCATCGATGCCGCCTTGTTTGAAACTGTTGGTGAAGCCTAACGTGAGTATCTATGAGGTGCGCATTCTTTTAGTTGGCTGCGGAAAGATGGGAGAATCGCTTGTTGGTGGTTGGTTTGCAAAAGGAATTAGAACGGAGAACATTTGTGTTGTCGAACCAAACCGCAAATTAGAAATCGCTAAAAAATATAACATTAATGTAGTTCCTTCAATAGAGGATATTTCAAACAATTATATCCCACAGATTGTGGTATTCGCCGTAAAGCCTCAGGCAATGGATCTTGTTTGTCCACCATATTCTGTGTTTAAGCATACAAAAACAGTTTTTGTCTCAATAGCGGCCGGCCGAACAATCGAGTTTCTTGAAAACAATTTAGGTAAGAATGTAGCAATTATTAGAGTTATGCCCAATACCCCCGCTGCTATAGGTTGCGGCATCTCCGTAGCCTGTGGCAACAAACTAGTAACCGTGGAACAGCGCAAAATATGTTTGGATTTATTAGCAGCTGTAGGCGAAAGCGTTTGGCTTGAAGAGGAAAATCTACTTGATCCAGTTACTGCAGTATCAGGTAGTGGTCCTGCTTATGTATTCTTGTTAATGGAAGCCTTGGCCTCAGCAGGGATAAATGCAGGATTGGACCCTAATCTTGCAGAAAAACTTGCGAAGGTTACAGTTGCAGGATCTGGTAAACTTGCTGTTCAGTCATCGGACTCGTTCAAGACACTTCGTGAAAATGTCACTAGTCCAGGAGGAACTACAGCCGCCGCAGTCGAAGTTCTTCTCGGAGAAAACGGTATGCAGAATTTGATTGAAAATGCTGTTAAAGCTGCGACCGCACGCTCTCGAGAGCTAGCGGGTTAGAATATATGTTAATTACCCATCTGCGGTTGCTTTGCTATCGCCAGTTAAATTAATAATACCTTCCCTGAGTCGGTTTAATGCTCTTAATTCTAATTGCCTTACACGCTCTTTTGATAGACCCAGTTCTGCGCCCAGCACCTCACGACTTGGTATTTTATCGGAAAAAAATCGTCTACGAATTATAGCAAGTTCTCTCGGAGGTAAACAACTAAGGGCTGAACAGAGCTTTTTCCGCCAAAATTTCTGCTCTGTTGTAGATACAAGTACTTCTTCTGGTGAAGGAGCGCAGTCTGGTAGATTTTCCAATAAAGAAATGTTCGCTATTTCTCTGCTTGCCGGAATATCTAGGGACTGATCTGGTTTAGCTATTCGCCTCGCAAGCGCTATTACCTCTGAAACAGTAACGTTAAAGCTGCGTGCTAGAGAAATTATATTTTCGCCTGTTGGTGATATACCATTGGTGGAGCGACCAGATAGGCGAGTGAGATGAAAAAAGATAGATCTCTGGGCTGAACTGGTCCCAATCTTAACCATTGATCGTGAACGTATGACGTAGTCTTGTATGGATGCACGTATCCACCACATGGCATAGGTGGATAAACGCACGCCACGGTCCGGATTGAAACGTTTAACTGCTTCCATAAATCCCACAGTTCCTTCTTGAAGAAGCTCATTTATGGGGTGACCGAAACGCCGATACTTTCTTGCTACAAACATTACAAAACGTAGATGGCTGAGAAAAAGAGGTGTTGCGGCTGCTCTATCACCAGACTGAACACGTCGTATAAGATTGGTCTCTTCGCCTTTAGAAAGTTTTTTTTGACGTCTGATGTGCTTAAGAATTGAAGATGAAAAAAGAATCTGCATAGTCCCTTTAAAAATAATAATTTATTTACGATCGCATGCCCTTTAAAGTTGATCAATGTTTGATGCATGAAAATCTTGTCGATGTTATAAAACGACCTAGATATCCTATAAAATAATAGAGAGGGCACTATGGGAAAGCGGGTAATAAATAAGCGCAAAAAAATTGTAATCGCGGCAATTACGCTCGCTGCAGGGCGCCCTTGGACCGATATTCCCTTAACTGACATATCCCGCGAGGCTGGTGTTGAACTTAAATATGTTTACAAAGAATTTCCGCAACGGATAGAGCTTGTTAAAGAGTTATTATTTGGAGGGAATGAGACATGGGTCGCAGATAATTACCCTGAAAATGAAAATGA
>MDTG01424909.1_pt1 | contig 29427 bp, 25 predicted proteins | sample 811421 | NCBI WGS metagenome assembly MDTG01 (sample SAMN05326645, study PRJNA326480) | marine metagenome | isolation source: seawater | place: Pacific Ocean: South East | collected 2011 | reverse complement strand
AGAAATAGAAGACGTCCTTTGGATACTTGGTCAAGAAAGAGCCTCGAGGAAAATAGCTACAAAGATCTGTGAAATCAGAGAAAAAAAACAAATTGACTCTACCAAAGAACTGTCTGATTTAAAAGGAGCAATTTTTCATCCTACTGATGGGTATATTAATCCAGCAGACCTTACTCAATCTTTAGCAAAAGGAGCAAGAGATTATGGGGTTAAAATCAAAAAAAAATTCCATATAGAAGATTATCAGTGGACAGGTAAAAATTGGAAAATTTCTGGTTTCACTATGTTAGAAAAGGGAGGTAATTTAATAAAAGATATAGAATCAAAAATTATTTTCTGTGAAAATTTAATCACAGCAACTGGTAATCATGCACAAAAAACAGCTGAAAAATTAGGAATTAAAACACCAGCCATACCAGTAGAACATCAATATATTATTACAGAAGAAGATAAAAATTTAGTTGATTATAGAAAAAATAATCCTGAACACCCTGTAATAAGAGATGCAGATGCAAAATGGTATGTTAGAGAAGAAAGGTATGGTTGGATACTGGGACCTTATGAAAAAAACGCGCCTTCAAGATTTCATAACGGAGTTCCAGATAATTTTAGAGCAGATCTATTTCCACTAGATCTTGAAAGAATTGAAAAAGAGTATCTCTCAATGATACATAGGTTACCTACTACAGAAAATTTAGGAATTAAAGATGATTTTAATGGTCCAATATGTTATACTCCTGATGGGAATCCTTTAGTAGGCCCCGCACCCGGATTGAAAAACTTATGGTTAGCTGAAGGTTTTTCATTTGGAATAACTGCAGCAGGTGGAGTAGGGAAATATTTAACCGATTTAATTTTACATGGAGAAACTGAAATAGATTTATCAAGTCTTGATCCAAGAAGATTTGGTGATTGGATAACTAAAGAATATTCTTCAAAAAAGAATGAAGAAGCATATGAACATGTTTTTATTCTTCATCATCCTGACGAAGAAAGAGGGGCATGTAGACCTTTAAAAACCGCTCCCTGCTATGATAGAATGAAAAAAAAAGGTGCTCAATTTGGATGTGTGAATGGATGGGAAAGACCAAATTATTTTGCATATGAAGGTTTTAATGATAAAATATCTAGGAGTTTTAAAAGAGGAAAATGGTGGAAATATTCTGTAAAAGAAGCAGAGGCTTTAAGAAATAATTTAGGGTTAATTGATAATACTGCTTTTACTAAGCATTTAATTCATGGAAAAGACTCAACAGATTTTTTAAACTGGTTTACATGTAACAAACTTCCAAAAATTTCAAAAATTAATCTTACTTATGCATTAACTGAAAAAGGAACAATTAGGTCTGAATATACAATAATTCGAATAGAAAAAGAGAAATATTATTTAATTTCTTCAGGTGCATGGCAAGCATATGACGGAGATTTTTTAGAAAAATCAATTGAGTCTAAATCGCACATTTATAAAGACCTGAAGTGCGTAGATGTAACCTCAATGAAAGGAGTATTCTCTATTGCAGGACCAAAAGCTCGAATATTTCTTCAAAAAGCAATAGGTAAAAATTTTGATAGAGATTTTTTTTCTAATAAGAAGTTTCCTTGGCTGTCAACTAAAGAAATTGAAATTGGTATGTGTCCCGTCACAGCCATAAGAGTTTCATACACTGGTGAGTTAGGGTGGGAACTACATCATCCTATAGAAATGCAAAACTATCTATTTGATCTTTTGGAAAAATTGGGTGAAGAGTTCGATCTACAATTTGTTGGAGCTAGAGCTCAAAATTGGCTGAGAATGGAAAAATCTTATGCAGCATTTGGAAATGAACTTGCTTCTGATGTTACACCTATTGAAGCAGGTTTAGAAAGGTTTATAGATAAATCAAAAAATTTTAAAGGTAAGGATCAACTTTTAAACAAAAAAAGTAATATCATGTGTGTAACATTATTGATTAGCGATACGATTGATAAGGATCCATGGGGAAGAGAAGCTATTTTTCTTGATGGAAAAAGAGTAGGCAGGCTGACATCTGGAGGTTACTCAACTTTTTTTAAGAAATCTATTGGTATGGGATATGTAGACGTAAAATATTGTAAAGTTGGTACAAAATTAGAAATCAAAATTCTTAATGAACTTTACAATGCAACTATTGTTGAAAATAGTCCTTATGATCCTAATAATGAAAAAGTGAGAAAAGATTTTTAATTTTTTAAATATTTTTACTAGACCATATTATTCTATTAATAGTTGTTAAAAATACTAATGATGAGAATAAATATGAAAGCACATCAAATTCATTTGGAAAAATACAAATTATTATATAAAACAAAATCGTTTCTGTTCCTTCTATATAACCAAAACTATAAAAAAATGATTTATTTTTTTTATTAGTATCCTTTTTAGTAAAATTTTTTATTGCAGCTAAACCAAAAAAAGAAGAAGAATTAAAAAGATAAGATATAAGAAGAATAATGGTAGGAAAGCTATTGTTTTCAGATAGTAATGCAAAACCTAGTGGAACAGAAATATAAAATATATAATCAGCTAAAATATCTAAATAACCACCAAATTTAGTAATTCCATTAATTCTGGCTACACTTCCATCTAAACCATCACAAATTCTATTTAACATTATAAATATAATAGCCAAATAAGTTTCACCACAAACTAATAAAACAACAATAATTATAACAAAAAACAAACTAAAATAAGTTATTTGATTAGCAGTGATTCCAAATCTTACTAGATGTGATGAAATAAAATTTAAATAAGGATCTATAAATTTTTGTATTCTTTTATCAATCAATTTTTACTCTTAAAGCTTTCTGAAATAAATTTACATCTACATTTCCACCTGTAATTACAACAACAATATTTTTTGAAGAAATTTGATTAGTTCTAAATATTGTAGAGGCTAATGCAACAGCTCCTCCAGGTTCCGAAACAATTTTCAAGTGTTTAAATGCAAATGCCATTGAAAATAATACTTCCTTATCACTAACAGACAATCCCTTACCTGCTAATTTTTTTAAAATAGGTAAAGTAAGTTCTCCAGGAGTTTCAGACAAAAGAGCATCACAAATTGACTTTCTAAATTCTGTAACATAAATCCTCTTTTTAAGTTCTAAAGATTTTTTTGTATCATCATAATTGTCTGGTTCACATGTTCTTACTAAATATTTTTCATTTTTAGAACTTAAAGCTAATGATATACCAGCTGATAATCCACCTCCTCCACAACAAACAAGAACCTCAGCTTCAGTAACATTTCTTCTTTTTAATTGATCATGAATTTCTAAACCAACAGTTCCTTGTCCGGCTATTACATCATAATTATCATAAGGTTTTACTAATGGAATAGAAAGTTTGCTAGATATTTTTTTACCAATTATCTCTCTTGATTCTTTATTTCTATCAAAAAAAATAATTTCAGATCCAAAAAACTTTGTTCTTTCAATTTTCAATTTTGGGGCATCTTTAGGCATAATAACTAATGCTTTCATTCCAAGTAATTTCGCTGCAGCTGATACTGCTTGTCCATGATTTCCAGAAGAATAAGTTACTACAGACTTAACTTTATTTTTTTTTAAATTTTCAAGAGCATTAAGAGCACCTCTGTACTTAAAACTTCCTGTATGTTGCAAAGTTTCAAGTTTTATAAAAACATTTTTATTTAAAATTTCATTTACAATAGATGATGAAATTAAAGGAGTTTTAACAATGTTCTTACTCAATGTATTTTGTGCTTTATATATTTTTTCTAAAACATCCATATTAAGTGAATTTTTTAATTTCTATAAAAAGTTTGAAATATTTTTTAAATTACTAACAACATTAATTGGTTTTTTTGGTAATTTGTCAAATATCGAAAGATTCCTATTAATCCAAACTGTTTGGAACCCATAATTAAGTGCCCCATAAATATCCCAGCTATTTGATGATAAGAATAGTATTTCTTTAATTGAACAATTTAATTTTTGACAGGCAAATTTATAAACTTTTGGATCAGGTTTATAAATTTTAATATCATCGACTGAAATAATATGATCAATGTAATTAGCAATTTCCGCATTTTTTATTGCTTTGTTTAACATCTCATTAGTTCCATTAGATAAAATTGCAACTTCATATTTCTCTTTTTTTAAGTTAGATAAAATTTCTTTCACTTCTGGAAATGTATCAATTTCAAAATAAAAGTTTAGTAATCTTTCAACTGTTTTTGCATCTAGCTTTAAACCCTCTGATTCTAAAGCATATTGTAAAGAATTTTTTGTAATAGTAAAAAAATCATCATAGATATTAGTAATATTACTAAGCCAAGTATAAGAAATCTGTTTTTCTCTCCATAACTTATTAACTTCAATCCATTTTTCTTTTTCAATATGATTAGGTTCCAATTCAAAATATTTTTTCAAAGGTGAGTTAAAGTCCAATAAAGTACCATAAGCATCAAAAATTAAATATTTTTTTTTCATATACTTAACTAACTATAAATTTTCTATTTGTGGTAACCCCATAAGATGATAACCACCATCTACGAATATAATCTCTCCTGTTGTAAATGAACCATAATCGCTTACAAGGTATAAAGCAGTACCCCCAATAGAATCTAACGTTGGGTTTGATTTTAATGGTGAATTTGCTTCTGTAGTTCTATAAACTTGTCTTGCTCCACCAATTGCTGCACCAGCAAGAGTTTTCATTGGTCCAGGACTTATAGCATTAACTCTAATTTTTTGCTCTCCTAAATCATTAGATAAATATCTAACTGAAGACTCAAGAGCAGCCTTTGCTACTCCCATAACATTATAATTAGGAGTAACTCTTTGGCTACCTATATACGACAACGTTATAATAGAACCGCCTTTTTTCATTAAAGGAACACATCTACGAGATAAATCGACAAGACTATAGCATGAAATATCTAGTGAGTTTAAAAAATTTTTTCTTGAAGTGTTAACAAATCTACCATTAAGTTCTTCTTTATCAGAAAAAGCAATAGCATGAATAAAAAAATCAAAATTATCCCAAGATTGAGAAATCTTTTCAAACAAATTATCCAATGATTCTCTATTTTGAACATCTGCGGGTAATAAAAGGTTACAATTTATTTTCTTAGCAAGAGGTTTAACCCTTTTTCCAAATGACTCCCCCTGATATGTAATAGCAATATCTGCTCCTTCTTTAGACAAAATACGAGCAATCCCCCAGGCAATTGATCTATCATTAGCAATTCCCATTATTAATCCGCGTTTGCCATTTAGTAAACCTGGCATATTAATTACCCATCATATTTACTTAAAGCTAAGGTGGCATTGGTACCACCAAAACCAAAACTATTTGATAAAATTGTATCTAATTTTACATTATCTATCAAAGTCGAAACAATTTCATTTTTTCTCAATTTTTCATCCAAATCAAAAATATTCGCACTTGCAGCTATAAAATCATTACACAACATTAATATACAATAAATCAACTCTTGAACACCAGTAGCGCCCATACTATGGCCACTAAGTGATTTAGTTGATGAAACATAAGGCATATTATCAGATCCAAAAACTTTTCTTACAGCCTCAATTTCGGCAATATCACCCAATTTTGTTGAAGTGCCATGAGCATTTATATAACTAACTTTTCTTTTTCCAATAGTAGAAACTGCAATTCGCATTGATCTTTCACCACCTTCTCCAGAAGGTGCAACCATATCATGACCATCTGAAGTTGCTCCATAGCCTGTAATTTCTCCATAGATTTTAGCACCTCTTGCTAGAGCATGTTCTAATTCTTCTAGAACAACAACACCTCCACCACCAGCAATCACAAATCCATCTCTATCTTTATCAAATGGTCTCGAAGCTTCTTGAGGTTTGTCATTATATTTACTTGACATAGCTCCCATTGCATCAAAAAGACAAGATAATGTCCAATCTAATTCTTCACCTCCTCCGGCAAAAACAATATTTTGTTTTCCCAATTGTATTTGCTCAAAAGCGTTACCGATACAGTGAGCAGATGTTGAACACGCAGAAGTAATAGAATAATTAATACCTTTAATTTTGAAAGGTGTTGCTAAGCAAGCTGAATTGGTTGATGACATACACCTAGTCACCATGTAAGGTCCCATTTTCTTGGGACTTGACTTATCTAAAACTATTTGATGAGCGTTAAACATATTTTTTGTAGAAGGTCCTCCTGAACCCATAATTAACCCGGTCAATTCATTGGATACTTCTGATTCTTTTAATCCGCTATCATTTATGGCTTGTTTCATTGCTACAAAATTATAAGCAGCTCCATCTCCCATGAATCTGAGTTGCCTTCTATCTACATGATCTTGTAAATCGATATTTGGATTTCCATGAACACAACTTCTAAAACCTTTCTCAGCATAATCTGGAGAAAAACTAATACCTGAAACTCCTTCTCTCAAAGATTTAAGAACTTCATCAATTGTTATACCAAGAGATGAAACAATTCCTAAACCACTTATTACAACACGGCGCATCAAATTTCCTCCTTGTTACAATATTCAATCCGAAAACAAACCAACTTTTAAATTTTTTGCCTCGTAAATCTCATTACCATCTGCAAACATTTTACCATTAGCAATACCTATTTTTAATTTTCTATTGATAACCCTAGAAAAATTTACTTCGTATGTAACTTTTTTGGTTTGCGGAGTAACCATTCCAGTAAATTTTACTTCTCCAACTCCCAAGGCTCTTCCTCTTCCAGTCATTCCTCTCCATCCTAAATTGAACCCAGTTAATTGCCAAAGTGCATCTAAACCTAAGCATCCTGGCATAACGGGATCGCCTTCGAAATGACATTTAAAAAACCATAAATTAGGGTCAATATCAAACTCGGCAATTACATTTCCTTTCTTATCTGCTCCCAAGTCATCACTTATTTCAATAATCCTACTTATCATTAACATTGGAGGTAAAGGTAATTGAGGATTCCCATGACCAAATAAATTACCCTTAGCACATTTAATTAGTTCTTCATAAGAGATAGCTTCTTTATTTTTTTTCATTATGGGAAAAACCTTTTTTGTTTTTATAACTCTTATAATTAAAATTGAAAAGAAAGTAATGTATTTTTTTAAAAAATTTCAATTTTAACCAAAACAATTATTTTTGTTTCAACAATTAAAATTTTAATATATTAGGTAATTATGTAAATTAACTATATTGATTAATAAATTTATTATTATCTAAAATGAATAAAATATGAAAAAAAAAATAAACAGCCAAGAAATCGGCCTTGATATTGCCACATCACTTGCAAAATTTGTTACAGGAAAAGAAAATCTTCATTATGGATATTGGAAAGACTTAGAAGTAAACCTCGAAAACTTAGGAAAAGCTCAAGAAGCTTACACAAACAAAATATTATGTCTGATATCAAATGAAAAAAAATTAAAAATTTTAGATATTGGTGGTGGATCTGGAGAAACAGCTAATAAATTAGCTAAGTTAGGCCATGATATTACAATAATTGTTCCAAGCAAAATTTTGGCAGAGAGAGCAAAAAAAAATACAAAAGGTAAAGTGAAGATAGAAGTTACTTCCTTTGAACAATATAAAAAAGACAAAAAACATAGCTTTGATTTATGTCTTTTTTCTGAAAGCTTTCAATATATACCAATGAATTATTCTTTAAAAAAATCAAAAGAAATTTTAAAAAAAAATGGAAAAATTTTGATAGCAGACTGTTTTAGATCAAAAAAATATAAAATGCAAAAAAACAGACCTCCTGGTGGCGGTCATTCTATATCTTTATTTTACGAAAAGATAAATGAATTAAAACTCAATATTATTCATAGTGAAGATATAACAATTGAGGTATCTTACTCTGTTGACCTTGAACAGAAATTTTATAACACGATAGGTTTTATTTTTCAAAGAATTCAAAAAGAAATAAAGTTTAAGAAACCAATTATTTATAAAATAATGATTTCTATTTTCAAGTTATTCATAAATAAAAAAAGACGAGAAAAGTTATTTGATAGATTATACAAAAATGAAAGAAATTCAGAAAGCTTTAATAAAAATAACAACTACATGATTTTTTTACTAGAGAACAAAATTTAACCACAATAAACGAAAACTATTTTTTTTTCTGATCCAATAACTAAATTCAATCTTTCTGGGTCAATTTGATCAGAAACAATCTGACCTACAACCATAACTCTTGTATTTAAAGGGTAATCCATAGCATTCAATGCACTATCAGGTTGACCAACTAAAAAACTTAATTTATCTGCAATACATTTACCTTTTTCAGCGATTGGCGATGGCCTATAATTCAAAGTCTTTTTGTCTTTATCAGACTCAGATAATGACTGTATATCAGCTGAATTGCATGAGATGAAACTTAATATAATCAACTTTAAAATTAAAACCTTAAAAATCAATTTTTATCCTTTCATTGAATTAACGAACCTAAAGTATACATCTTATTAAATAACAGAGGCAATTGATGACGCAACAAAATGAATGTTATTTTTTTGTAATCCTGCGATATTTATTCTACTGTCAGAAACCATATAGATACCAAATTTTTCTCTTAAAAGGTCAACTTGTTTTTTTTCTAATCCCAGTCTTGAAAACATCCCTCTATGGCTTTTAATAAAATCAAACCTAGATGATTTTGTTTGCTGCTTTAGTGCATCAGATAAGCTAACTCTTATTTCGAGCATATCTAATCTCATTGCTTCTAATTCTGATTGCCAATCAGATAAAAGAATTTTATCTGATAGTACTTCATTTACTACTGCTGCACCATGATCAGGCGGAAATGAATATGTTAATCTATTCAAAGATTTCAAATTATCTTTTACGACAGTTGATGTATATTTATTTTTAGAAATTACAATTGCTGAACCAACTCTATCCCTGTAAACACCAAAATTTTTTGAACATGAAGCTGCTACCAAAATCTCAGGTAGATTGTTACACAATGTCCTTAATCCTAAAACATCTTTATCTAATCCATCACCAAAGCCCTGATAAGCTATATCAATAAAAGGCAATAGGTTTTTATTCAAAAAAATTTCACTCAAATCTTCCCAATTTTTTTTAGTTAAATTGGCACCAGTAGGATTATGACAACATCCATGAAGTAAAATTATATCACCTTTCTCAGCATTATTAATATCATGAACCATTCTTTCAAAATTCACTTCACAATTTTTTTCATCAAAATAAAAATATTCACCATATCCAATATTTAAATGTTTTAAAATAGCTAAATGATTTGGCCAAGATGGTTTAGGAATTAAAACTTTATTAACAAAATTTGTTTTCTTTATTAAATTAAATAGCTGATGAATTGCTCCTGTTCCTCCAGGAGCTTGAATGCTAACAATTCTTTCTTTATCTACATTTCTAGAAAAAATTAAATTATTGATATTTTCTAAAAAATCTTCAGATCCAGATAAGCCAACGTAGCTTTTAGATTGTTGTTTGTTTAATAGATTTTTTTCAGCTTTTTTTACTGATCTCATTACAGGAGTTTTACCGAATTGATTTTTATAAACTCCTACACCTAAATCAATTTTTTCTAATCTTTTATCATTTGAAAATTTATTCATCAATTCCATAATCTTATCTTTTGGCTGTAATTTTAAACTTTCAAACATTTTTTTTCCTTTCCAAAAGGTCAGATAATTCCTTCTGTGTATTTGAATTTACTAAAATACGAGAATGAATTTCTTTTTTCACTATTTTAAAACCCATTTTTTTATATAATGGCAAAGCATTAGGATGATCAAGTGTATTAGTATTGACAATAATCTTTTTAAATTTTTTATCTGATGATTTTTTCAATGCAATTTTGAGCATTTGGGTTCCATAACCAAAACCGATAGCATCTGGAAGCAATCCAAAATACATAAGGTCACAAACTTTGTCTTTTCTAAAGTCCAAAATAAAAAAACCTAAAAGTTGTAAGTTTTTAAAAAAAAGATAAAAATCAATAGATAAATTCTTCAACATTTTTTCTACCTGTGAACTTTTAAAACTATACATATCATTCCATTCATAATCATGTCCCACAAGATTATATAATTTAAAAAAATATTTTGCCTTTGGCTTCTTAATTTTGTAAGCAAAAGTATTATTAATATCTTTAGATTCAGAATAAAATGGTAAATTCTTTTCTAGAAAGCTCACTTCATAAAAAATTCTTTCTCCAGCTTCAAGCATGCAAAAGCTTTTCAATTTCGTCTATAGAAAATGAGCCCCATTCTGACCAAGAACCATCATACAAAGATACGTTTTTAACTCCAATTAATTTTAAAGAGAAAAATAAAATAGCTGCTGTTATTCCTGATCCACAACTAACAATTATATGTTTTGAAAAATCTACCTTTTTTAATTTAAAAATTTGTTTTATCTGATTTTTGTTTCTAAAAGTTTTATTATCAATCAACAAATCTTCAAAGAAGAGATTGATTGAACAATTTATGTTTCCTTTTCTTAAGTTTTCTCTTGGTTCATCAGCTTTGCCTAAAAATCTTTCTTTTGTTCTAGCATCTAATATTATCGAGTCTTTATTTTTTATTGAGAGAATAACTTTTTCCATATTTGCAAGAATAGACCAATTTTCTTGAACTTTTATCTTTCCTTTCAAAGGTGATGGAATATTTTTCGTAATTGGTTTATTTTCATGCAACCACTTTGGTAACCCACCATCTAAAATAAAAACATTACTAATTCCAAAAAAATTAAACATCCACCACAATCTAGGAGAAGAATAAACTCCTTTACTGTCATAAATTACTATTTTTGAATTCTCATTTATTCCAAACATTGAAATTTCATCTTTGAATTGTTTTTTAGAAGGCAGCATATGAGGTAAATCAGTTTTTTTATTACAAACATTATCAATATCAAAGAAGAAAGCTCCAGGTATATGGCATAATTTATATTCACTAAATGTATCTCTTTTATCATTAGGCAAATACCAACTTGCATCTATAATAACATATTCTTCATTATCAATTTCTTTAAAAAGACTATCTGTAGAAATTATCATAAAATTTTCCTAAATGATAAAATTAGTTTTTATTTCTGGCAAAGTTTTCAGCTTTTTTTAAATCAACACTTACTAATTTACTTACACCTTTTTCAACCATTGTTACACCATATAATCTATCCATTTTAGCCATTGTTATTGCATGATGAGTAATTATTAAGAATCTTGTTTTAGTTTTTTGCTTCATTAAATTTAATAATTTACAAAATCTACTAACATTTGCTTCATCTAATGGAGCATCCACTTCATCTAAAACACATATCGGACTTGGTCTAGCCAAAAAAACAGCAAGTATCAATGATAAGGCTGCTAATGTTTGTTCTCCTCCAGAAAGTAATGACAAATTAGATAGCTTTTTTCCTGGAGGTTGACACATAATTTCCAATCCAGTGTCTAATGGATCATCTCCAGGAATGAGTTTAAGCTCTGCTTCTCCACCATCAAACAAATTTTTAAATAAATCTGAGAAGTTATTATTTACTTTTTCAAAAGCAGTATTAAGCTTATTTTTTCCTTTTTTATTTAAATCACTAATAGCTGATCTTAATTTATCAATAGCTTTAGAGATATCATCTTTTTCTTTTTCAAGTTCTTCATATTCTTTAGATATTTCAAGAGCATCATTCTCAGCTCTTAAATTCACTTCACCCAAATAATCTCTTTTTCTTTTCAATTCATCTATTTTGATTTCAAGTTTTTCATAATCAACTGTATCCAAAATTGACTTATTTTTATCAAAAAATATTTCTGGTTGCTCTCCAAACTTTTCAACAAATTTCTTTTTTGACTCTTCTCTTAAATTATTTAAATTTGAAGTTTGATTTTCTACTCTAGCAAAATCTTGATTTAAAAAAGAAAGAGCATTTAAATGCTCCTTCTCTTCAAAAGATAATTTTTTTAAAAGGCATTCATGCTCTTCAACTTTTATTTGAATTTTTTCACATTTTTTTTGACTTTCAATCATTTTTAATTCATTCTTTTTACGTTGTTCTTTTAAAGTATTAGGGAATAAAACAGCATTTTTAATTTTATCTTTAATTAACTGCTTTCTTTTTTTAAAGTCTTCTATTCGGTCAAAAGCAACCTTTTTTCTATTATTCCAACTAAACAAATCTTGCTTTATTTCTTCAATTTTTTTTAAGTTTATTTTTTTGTCTTTTTTTAAATTTTCTAAGTTATTTTTTTTCTCCACCATTTTTTTTCGTTTTTCTTCTACAACATTTTTAAAATTTTCTATTTCAAAAGCTAAATCTGAACACTTTTTTATTTCCTCATCGTTAAAAGAGATCTTCTTTTTTTTCTTTTCTAGTAATTTTCTTTCCTCTTCAAAATTTTTAAGAAGTAGTTCATGATTAATTATTTTTTTTTCAATTAAATCTGAATCAATATTCAATTGATTCAACTTTTGAGAATCAAGGAGCATTTCTTCATCTTTACTTCTCCACATTTTTCTAATTTCTTCTTCATTGAAAGTAGATTTATCTAATTCTTCTTTAATTTTTGTATAATTATTTTTAAGAATTTCATATTTATCTTTTTCCTTTTTTAAATCCTTGGATAAAATTTTAGAGTTAGACCTCCACTTAAGAATGTCATCTGAATTGGAAGCTAAATCTTTTGCTAATCTTACAAAACCATCCCATCTCCATAAGTCCCCTGATAATGAGACCACTCTTTGACCTGGTTTCAACTTAGTTTGTAAAGAAAACCCTTCATTTTCTTGAGCTATTGCAACATAACTTAATGATTTATTTAAAGCTTTTGGACACTTAACCTTATCTAACAATGAGTCTAAATTTTGAAAAATAAAACCATTTGAGTTATTAATATTTAGCCAACCTGAGTTTTTTTTGTCCTCTGAAATTGGAAAATTCAAATCATCATGTAATGCGGCTATTAATGCTTTTTCATAGCCTTTTTCCACTTCAATTTTATCCAAGATACTTTTAGAAGAATCTGAATTTGATAATAAGTTTTGAATATTTTTTAATTTTTCTTCAAAAGAATTAATTAAATTTTTAGATGCGTATAATTTCTTTGAGAAAAAATCTTCTTTTTGTAGACATTGGTCTTTAATTTTAAAAGATTTTTGAAGATTTTCCAATAAAACATTTATTTTTTCTTTATCTTCACAGTTTTTATCAGTTAATTTTAAAATATTAAGTTTTAATTTCTCTTCTTCAGCCCTTAATTCATTTAATTCTAAAAGGTATTTATTTTTAGAATTTTTAATTTCTTTCTCACTATTTTCTATTTGAGATAAAACTTCTGAATTATCTGAAATTATTGATTTTAACTGTAAAAATTTTAAAGACTCTTCTTCTAATTTTATTTCCTCAATTTTTAATTCATTTTTATATTCTTCACATAATTTTGTATTTTTTAAAATTTTTTCTTCAACATTAGAGAAAAAACTTTCTATATTAGATAATTCCCAATTGAGTTTCTTCAAAGCATCTTCAGCATCATTTAAAAGAATCTCTTCTCTTTTTTTATCACTTTCCAAAACTGATAAAGATTCATTCAAATTCTTGACTAAATTTAAATTTTGTTCTTCTGATTTGTTAAGATTTTCTTTTTCAACGAGTAATTTTTCATATCCTGATTTTTCAAAAAAAAGTTCATCCCTAAAAAATGGTAATTTTTTTTCTTCTTTAGATAAGGTCAATTTAAAGCTTTCTAATTCTTTTTCTTTTTGATTAATCTTTTTAACCAAATCACTAAATAAAACAACATGTTGTGAACATTCATCTCTTAAACTTTGCCAATCAAAAAAAGAAAGAAAACGCTCATTTTTTTTCAACTCACCGAGTAATTCTTTGTACTTTTTTGCTTGCTTAGCTTGTTTAGATAGAGCATGTAACTGACTACTTAAACTATCAAGTATATCTTGAACTTTTATTAAATTACCTTCAGTTGCTTTCAATTTCAATTCTGCTTCATGCCTTCTTTGATGAAGTCCAGAAATTCCAGCTGCTTCCTCTAAAATTACTCTTCTTGATTTAGGGTTAGAATTAATAAGTTCTGATATTTGACCTTGTTTTACCAGTGAAGGAGAATGTGCTCCTGTTGATGCATCAGCAAAAATCATTTGAACATCTTTTAATCGTGATAAATTACCGTCAATTCTGTAAGTTGATCCCATATTACGAGTAACTTTTCTCAAGATCTCAAATGTAATTTTTTTATCTATTTGATTCGGCAATAAGTTATCTCTTTCAACTTCAATAGAGACTTCTGCATGATTTTTTGAAGGACGTGTCCCAGCTCCATCAAAAATAACTTCATCCATTCCAATTCCGCGCATTGCAGAAGGTCTATTTTCGCCCATCACCCATCTAATAGCTTCAAGCAAATTTGATTTTCCACATCCGTTTGGACCTACTATACCAGTTAGCCCTGGAAAAATATCAAATTCTGTTGAATCCACAAAACTTTTGAAACCATTAAGTTTTAATTTTGAAAAATTTAAATCCATTTTAATTATTGAAAATATTTGTATTATAAACTTAGATTGTATACTTATAATCGCACTAAGTATAGTAATAAAATGTCTTAAATACCTATATATTGTTATGAAAAAAAAAATTAATAGTGTCTTTCTTATTATTTTAACAACTTTAATTTTTTCAATTCAAGACGGTTTTTCCTTATTTTTATTAAAAAATTACAATATTTTTCAAATAATAATGTTAAGGTATTGGTTTTTATTTATAATACTATTAATTTTTTTTTTTCAAAGAAAAAAAAAACAAACAAAAAATAAACACCTCTATGAAAATATTACATATTTTAAGAGGAACAATTTTAGTTTTTGAAATTTGTTTCACTGTTTATTGTTTTAAATTATTAGGTTTAACTAACAGCCATGCAATATTCGTAACATATCCATTAATTACTTTTATTATAGCAAAATTTTACTTGAATGAAAAAACAAGTTGGAAATTTTATTTTTCAATTATTTCGGGTGTTATAGGTGTTTTTTTTATTATAAATTCTAAGAATATTTCATATGATATATCCATTTTGATACCATTATTTTCCAGTTTATTATTTAGTATTTACGGTGTATTAACAAAATATACATCTAAAAAAGACGATATTTTTTCTAACTATTTTTTTTACAATTTTACCAGGAATAATCATAATTAGTCCTTTTGGTATTTATTATTGGCAAAAAATACAAATATATCATTATATTAGCATTTTTTTCTTATGTCTAATATCAAGCATTGGTTTCTTTACATTTATAAAAGCTTATGAAACAAAAGAGATTTCAAAATTACAGCCTTTTGCTTATCTTCAATCAATATTTGCTTCAATTATAGGAATATTTTATTTTGGCGATACAATAACATTTAGTTTTTTATTAGGTGCAATAATTGTGATTTTTGCAGGAATTTTTGTCATTAAAAAAGCACCCTAGAATTTGTGGCCAAAATTTTTCTGCGCTCTATCAAGTTCTGGGACATAGTCATTAATCTTTCCATCGTAAACCCACTCAGACTCTAGGACACGCATAATATAATTTCTTGTTTCATAATAAGGAATTAATTCTATCCAATTTAAAGGGTCAATACCTTTTTCTCTAGGATCTCCATTTTCAGAAATCCACCTTTCAACTCTTTTTGGTCCAGCATTGTAGGCAGCAATAGCTAAAACTTTACTTCCATTAAATTTTTTTAATAAATATTCAAGATAAAAATTTCCTATGCGAATATTAAATTTTTTATCATTAAGAAGTTTTTTTTCATCAAACTTTAACTTGTTACGAGAAGCTATCTCTTTACCAGTTTTAGGCATAATTTGCATTAATCCTTTTGCTCCAACAGAAGAAATTGCTGAAGAAAAAAATTCACTTTCACATCTTATTATGGCTATTACTAAAGGTCTATTTTGGATAGGCAAAATATTCACGTCATCTATCATGGGAAAATTAAAACTTGGCAAAATTTCGTCAAGTAATACTGCCTGCTTAGCAATTGACAAAGTTGCTCCACTAAAATTTAAATTTTCAGTATATTTTGCTAATTGAAATTTTTTATAAAGATCCAATTCTTCTGAAACATGAGAAAAAAAACGACTAGCCAAAACAGATCTTTTAGAAAAAAATAATAAAGTCGCAAGTTTTATTCTTTCATCGGAAAAAAGATAGTTATTTTCATTTATTTCAATTTTAATATTTTTAAATATAGATTTATCTGTTTCTATTAAACCTCTTTCAGCGGCAAGTTGTCCATAAAAGCTTGTCTGAAATCTTGAACCAATTTTATAAAAAGTTTTAGCATCTTCTAATTTGTTCATTTTTTCATACGTCCTTCCAATCCAATATGCTGCTTTGGATCTACTAATGGGGTTCTTTACAAGGAAAGAAAAATTTTTAAAGTGAAAAAGTGCTAAATCATATTTTTTAAAAAAATTAAATGAAATAAAACCAGATAACCACTCTAACTCAGCAATATACATGAAATGGTCTTTATAATGAATATCTTTAACTCTATGGTTACTGGAAATTTCATAAGCTTTTTTAAAATCTCCATTTTTAATTGCTAATCTACTGTAGAATGCTCTTTTCTTTGCCCATTCTATTGGTCTTCCTAAATCATCATAAGTTTTGGATTTTTCAATTAATAATTGCTGAGCACTATCATGAAGGAAGCTTTCATTTCTAAAGATAAATCGGTCAAATGATAGTCCAGGATCATTTTGATATTTTTTCGGTAATTCATTTATTTTTTTGCTTAAACCTTTTGATTTATTTTTTATTGAAATCCTTGTTTTAATTAAACTTTTATATTCATTTTCAAAAAGTGGTAACATTTGTTTAGATGAAACTATATCTCCAGACCAAAGTAAATTTTCAATTCTTTTTTGATTTAAATTTCTCAACAGATGACTATAATTTTTTTGAATATATTTAAAATCGTTATCTGAATATTTATGTTTTACCCAGCTTGAAAGTAATAATTTCTCTGAATTATAGACAAAGCCTTTTTTTTCAAGAGCAATAGCTAATCTTAAAGCTCCAAAGCCTGTTTTCGGTTTAAAGAAGTTAAAATAAGAAATAATTTCTTCATCAGATATTGCTGATGATATTTTTTTTTCACCAACTTGACTAAGTAGCTCCAAACCTGGCCAATTATTAAATTTTTTGATAAAGCTGCTATATTCTTGAAACTTTCCTATTCCAGACCTCAGCTTCAACCATGTAATTAATGTTTTAGCGCTTGGGTTCGAAATATTTTCAGTTTTTTCAAATGCTTTTTCCCACATTTTAGCATCAGCAAATTTCAATGACTCTTCGAATAAAATGCTGTCGATCTTATTATCTTTATATAGAATTTCATAATTTGAAAATAAAAAATTACTTTGAAAAAAGAAAAATAGGAAAAGAAATAAAATATTTTTCAACTTTTTTACCTCAATTAATTTAATTCCCATTTGTCCAATTATACAAATTATGATAAGAAAAAATATACAAAAAAATTAATTATTTATTATTAATTATTTTTTTTTTTAAGTAAAATTTAAAATAAGGTTTAAAAAATGTTTACAGGATCTATACCAGCGTTAATTACTCCATTTAGTAAAAATGAAGTAGACTATAAAGCACTAGAAAATTTATTAGAGTGGCACGTAGATCAAGGAAGTAATGGAATTGTAGCTGTTGGTACGACAGGAGAGTCACCTACTTTATCACATGAAGAACACAAAAATGTTATAGAGTTTGTAGTACAAAAAATCAAAAAAAGAATTACTGTTATAGCTGGAACAGGTTCTAATAATACTTCTGAATCTTTAGAGCTGACTAAATTTTCAGAAAAAGTAGGTGCTGACGCAGCTTTAATTGTAACTCCATATTATAACAAACCAAATCAAAAAGGATTATACGAACATTTCAAAATATTACATGATAAAAGCAATATTCCCATAATTTTATATAATATTCCCGGCAGATCAATAATTGATGTTCAAACTAATACTATGAAAGATCTTTCTAAACTTAGTAGGATAATAGGGGTAAAAGATGCAACTGGAGATATAGGAAGAGTATCTGACACTCGTCAAGAATGTGGTAAAAATTTCATTCAATTATGTGGAAATGATGAAATAGCATTAGGTTTCAATTCTCATGGAGGAGTTGGTTGTATATCTGTCATAGCTAATGTAGCACCAAAAATATCTTCAGACTTTCAAAAGTTTATGTTAAGCGGAGACTATCAATCAGCTCTTAAACTACAAGACAAATTATTGCCTTTACATAGAGCTGCATTCATTGAACCTAACCCTGCTCCAATAAAGTATGGATTAAAATTATTGGGTTTTTGTAATAGTGATGTGAGGTTACCCTTAACTGAGATAACTCAAGAGTCGAAACAAAAAATTGAAAATGCTATGAAATTCGCAGGTTTAATTTAGAAATGAAAATTAAAAACAATATTTCACATAAATTAATTTCTGAAAATAGAAAGGCAAAATATAATTACTTTATAGAAAGAGATATTGAATGTGGAATTGTTTTAACAGGGTCAGAAATAAAATCTTTAAGAAATTCCAATTGTAATATCAAAGATAGTTACGCTAGCATAGAAAATAGTGAACTTTGGCTTATTAATTGTAATATTGTGAGATATGAAAAAACTCATCATTTTGTTCATGAAGAAAAAAGAAAGAGAAAACTACTTGTTAATAAAAGAGAATTATCTAAGCTATGGCAAAATATAGGAAGAGAAGGAATGACATTAGTTCCTCTTAAAATGTATTTTAATGAAAAAGGTTTTGTTAAAATTCTATTGGGAATAGCAAAAGGAAAAAAATTAATTGATAAAAGAGAAACTGAGAAAAAAAGAGATTGGAACAAACAGAAACTTAGATTATTGAATTCAAGAAAAATTAGCTAAGCGTTTTTACTTTTTTTGTGATCACTTCCCATATTTTTTTTGAAATATCGATGTTTTCATATTTTTCAATTTCTTGAATTCCAGTGGGTGAAGTTAAATTTATTTCAGTTAAAAAACCACCAATAATATCTATACCAACAAGTAATTGTCCCCTTTTTTTTAATATATTTCCAATTTTTTGACATATTTCTTTATCTCTTACAGTAAGATTTGTTTTTTGTGCTATTCCTCCAACATGCATGTTTGACCTTATTTCACCTTTTTTTGGCAATCTATTAATTGCACCTACTGGTTTCCCATCTATTAAGATAACTCTTTTATCTCCTTTTTTTACTTCACTTAAAAATTTCTGTATAATGTATTGCTCTTTATATTTTTGATTAAACATTTCTAAAATAGAGTTTAAATTTGGATCAGAAATTTTTACCTTAAAAACATCAGCACCACCATTACCAAACAAAGGTTTTATAACAATTTTCTTATGTACATTGAGAAATTTTTTTATCTCCTCAACATTTTTAGAAATTAAAGTTGGAGGAGTTAAATCTGCAAAATTTAATACAAAAATTTTTTCTGGTAAATTTCTAACCCAAAAAGGATCATTAATTACTAAAGTTTTTTTTGAAATTAAATCTAGTAAATGTGTGCTAGTTATATAAGCCATGTCAAATGGAGGATCTTGTCTTAACCAAATAACATCAAGATTATTAGCTAAATCAATTGTAATCTTATCACTAAGATCAAAAAAATTTTTTTTATTTTTATTTATTTTTAAATAATGTCCCTTAGCAAAAACCTTACCTTCACTAAAAAAAAGACTCTCAGGATTATAATAAAATATTTCATGACCAAGCTCTTGAGCTTTTTGTGCTATACGAAATGTTGTGTCCTGATCTATATTGATCTTATCTATAGGATCCATTTGAAAAGCTACTCTCAATTTCATGATTATTACCCGTTAAAATTTGTTTTAGAAATTATTTTTAAGGCAGTTTGATAAACTTTTTTCCTTGATATCTCTAATTTTTTTGTAACTATATTTACTCTATCTTTCATACTAGTGCCAGAAGAAACTTTCATTAACTCTGAAATAATTTCATCTTCATCTATATTTTCTTTGAAATTATTCTCTACTAAAATTATGTGTTCACCTTTCAAAGAAATTATTTCAGAATATTCTTCAATCAAATTAATTATCTTATCTCTTTTTATTTCTTCAAATTTCTTAGTTAACTCCTTACAAATTACAACATTAACATGAGAGCCAAAAACTTTAGACATAACAACCAGGCTTTTATTAATTCTTTTTGGTGACTCATAAAATATTAATGTTGAATTTATTTTTTTTAATTTTTTAAAAAAATTTTCACGATCTGTTTGTTTTTTTGGAATAAACCCCGAAAAAAAGAAACTATCAGTAGGTAAACCAGACACTACCAATGCTGAAATTAATGCACAAGGACCTGGAATACTTATGACAGGCAATTTTTGTTCTATTATTTTTTCTACTAACTTAAATCCAGGATCAGCTATTAAAGGAGTTCCAGCATCAGAAACAAGAACTACTACTAATCCATTCTTAATTTCATTAACAATAAATTCTCTTTTTTTTCCATTATTAAAATCAAAATCATTATATTTTAAAATTTTTTTTTTTTTGCAATCTATTTCACATAGGTTTAACAAATGTTTAGTTTTTCTTGTATCTTCAGATAATATAATATTACCATTTTTTAAAACATTTAACGCTCTTAAAGATACATCGGTTAAACAACCTATAGGAGTAGAAACAATATATAATGCTGGAAAAACTTCTGGAAAATTAAATTTCAAAATAACCTCTAAATATTTCTAAAATAACATTATAATAATACAATTTTAAGTACTACAAATATTTTATTTAATTATTTTTTGATTATTTTAAAAAAAAATTATAGATTCTTATTATTAATACAATTTATTTTTTAATCATATGAAAACTTATTTTTTTTTATTTATTAATTTACTTTTATTATCATGCATTGGTAATGATAAAATAGATATTAATTACAAAATCGGTGTATTATTACCTCTTGATTCCAAAAACGCTGTTATAAATCGACTTGCTAAAAGTATGAAAGACGCTTCAATATTAGCTAAGGAAGATTTAAACATTTCTAATTTAGAAATAGAATTTTATCCAACATCAGGAAATCCTCAAAAAGCCTATAAACAAGCAAAATTAGCAATAGATAATAATGTTGATATTTTAATTGGACCTCTTTATTCAGATGAAACGAAAATTATAAAACCTCTTCTTGAAAAAAATAATATTAATCTGATTAGTTTTTCAAATGATATTTCTGTGGCAGGAAACAATGTTTTTATTATAGGCCTAACTTATCATCAAATAGCATCTAGACTTGTTCAATATTCATTATCAAGAGATATAAATAAAATTGCTATAATTGCTCCATCTGATCAAAGTGGAAAAAAGGCTGTAAAAGTAATAATCGAAGTTTTAAGAGAAAAAGGTGCTGCACTTACTGTTGTAACATATTATCCTTTAACTATAACTGGAATTAAAAACACTTCGTCAGCAATATATAATGAATTAGTGACATCAAATAGCCAAGGTATTATTTTTACTGACACGCCTACATTAGGTTTAGGTTTTATGGCTGCAGAAATAGATAGAAAATTTAAAGAATTTGAGAAAAATAATATTCAATACATGGGATTAACTAAATGGGATGCAACTAAACAAACTTTAAATGAACCTGCCCTTCAGAATGGATGGTTTGGAGTTACAGATAAAAGATTTAAAAAGAAATTTGAAGAAAGATTTGAAAATAGGTTTGGATATATTCCTCATAATTTTTCAAGCTTATCTTATGACTCAATAGCTGCATTAGGTGCTATTATCAAAAACTCTGAAAAACCTTTCAACAAATTTTTATTCAGTAAAAAAAATATCACAAATGAAAAGGGATTCATTGGAGTTGGTGGTGTATTTAAATTTAATAAAGATGGAACAAATGATAGAGCAATTAGTTTAGTAACACCAAATAATGGAAAATTATTAATCTTGGACGAAGCACCAAAGAACTTCTAAAGAAAAAATGAAATACAATTTAGATGATAAAAAAGTTTTAAACTTAACAAATTTTAATAAGATTATTGAAAAAAAGAGTCTTTTAAAAGAAATTGAAGAATTTAGTAATGAAAATAAATCAACAATTGACACTAAAAAGAAATTTTCACAAAAGATTTCTGAGATTAATCATTTTGGAAGAGAAGAAATTAAAAAATTAATATTTTCAAATCCGTTTTCAGGTTCTCAAGTTAGATTTCTTTATTCTAAATTAATGGACTGCATAATCTTTTTGATAACAGAAGTAGCAATAAAAATAATTCATAAGTTACCAAATCCAACAAAATATCAAAAAATTACTATTCTTGCTGTTGGAGGTTACGGAAGAAATGAAATGGCTCCGTTTTCTGATGTAGATCTTCTTTTTCTTACGCCATATAAACAAACAGCATGGGGAGAGAGTATTATTGAAACAATTTTGTATGAACTTTGGGATTTGAAATTTAAAGTTGGATATTCTGTTAGAACAATTGATGAATGTTTGAGAATAGGGAAAAAAGATATAAAAGTGAGAACATCATTATTGGAAAAAAGATACTTATATGGGGATATAAGTATGGATAATGATTTGGAAAAAAAATTATCAAATGAATTATTTAATAATACATTCAAAGAGTTTTTAGAAGCTAAGCTTAAAGAAAGATCAGAAAGACATTTTAAACAAGGCGGTTCAAGATATGTTGTAGAACCTAATGTAAAAGAAGGGAAAGGTGGACTAAGAGATTTACAAACATTATATTGGATTCTTAAATATCTTTATGGAAATTATTCGGAAGAAAAATATCTGGAAAATAAAGTTTTTAATGAAGAAGAATTAAAAAAATTTTCAGAAGCTGAAAATTTCTTATGGTCTATAAGATGTGTATTACATCTAATTTCAAATAGGGCAGAAGAAAAATTAAATTTCAATAATCAGATTGAAATAACAAAAAAATTATCTTATCAACCTAGTAAAGGACTTAAAGATGTAGAAGTCTTTATGAAAGAATATTTTTTTTATGCAAAAAATGTAGGTAATTTAACAAGAATTTTTTTATCATCTCTTGAACAAAAACATTTAAAAAGTAAACCTAGTACCAGCAAAAATGTTAGAAGTATTTTAGAATTTGGTTTTGGTTACAAGCAAAATGTTCTTACAGAAGGTTTTATAATTGATTTCGGTAGATTAAACATATCTAATTCTAAAAAATTCGTACAAAAACCTATAAATTTTTTGAAGTTGTTTTATTTCTCATCAAAATTACAAACTATGATTCATCCAAATGCATTAAGATTAGTTGCGACTAGTCTTCAAATTGTAAATAAAAAATTTATTACTAATAATGAAGCAAATCAATTATTTCTAGACATTTTAATCAAGAATAATAATCCAGAAAAAATATTGAGAATTATGAATGAAGTTGGTTTTTTAGGAGCTTTTATACCTGAATTTGGTAGAATAGTGGGTCTTATGCAATTTAATATGTATCATTCATACACAGTTGACGAACATAGTATTCAATGCATTAAACAACTTTCTGAAATACAAAGAGGTTTATCGAAAAAGGACCTTCCACTTGCTTCAAAATTAATAGAAGATGATATTAACAAAAAAGTACTTTTTATTTCTCTTTTATTTCATGACATTGGAAAAGGTTTACCAAATGATCATTCTGAAATAGGAAGTGAAATAGTAAAAAAAATCTTACCCAGATTTAATCTTTTACCTGAAGAAATTAATCAAATTATATGGCTTATAAGAAATCATTTAATAATGTCTGATACTGCGCAGAAGAGAGATCTTTCTGACAATCAAACAATAGCTTCATTTAGTAAAGAAGTTACAACTGTTACAAGATTAAAATTACTCACAATATTAACGGTTTGCGATATTAGGGGGGTAAGCAATATAGCATGGAATAATTGGAAAGCTGTTTTAATTAGAGAACTGTATTCAAAAACTTTCTTGATGCTAACTGAAGGATCACTATCGTTTTCAAGAAAAAGTAAAATAGAAAAAATAAAAGAAGTTATGTTTAAAAATCTTAAAAATTGGAAAGAAAGTGAGAAAATTCAATCAATCTCAAGACATTATGATACATTTTGGATTACTCTAGATCAGAATACTCAATTAGAATTTTTAAATTTAATGAAGTTTATTGAAAATGGAAATATCAAAATATCATTATCAATCAGTAAAGAAAAGGATGCTAATCGACTTTGCTTTGTTTCAAATGATCATCCTGGATTATTCTCCAAAATTTCTGGTGCTTTATCTTTTAATGGTGCTAATATAGTTGATGCAAAAACTTTTACAACAAAAGATGGATTGGTTACTGCAGTATTTTGGATACAAGATATTAACAGTCATCCTTTTCCGATTGAAATGTTACCTAAGTTTAAAAAAACTATTCAATTATCGATAGATAACAAACTTTTTAAAAAAAAGGAATATGAAGAAAAAAATAAAATTAAAAAAAAGGAGAAAGGTTTTATTGTACCTACAACGATAAGTTTTGATAACTCTGGTTCAAACGTTTACACTATAATTGAAGTTGATACGAGAGATAGAATGGGACTAATTTATGATTTATGTAGAACATTAACAAATAATAATATACTTATTTATTCAGCTAAAATAGTTACTTATGGAGAACAAGCTGTCGATACATTTTACGTAAAAGATATTTTTGGCTTAAAAATTAACAATCAAATTAAACAAAATAAAATCTCTAAATCTCTAAGAGAAGCGATCGATATCGGGGCTAAAAAGGCCTTAAAATGATTTCTCAAAAAACTAATAAAGACAAAAACTTTTTTTTAAATTTTTCAAAAGTAAGCATTTGGACTATGGTAAGCAGATTTTTTGGATTTGTAAGAGATATAATGATGGCTTATTTCCTTGGAACCAGTATTATAGCGGAAGCATTTATAATAGCTTTCTCAATACCAAATCTTTTCAGGAGAATATTTGCTGAAGGAGCATTTACCACTGCATTTTTACCAATATTATCAAAGAAAATTAATAATAAAAAAGAATTGTTTAACTTCTCATCAGAAACTTTTTCAATTCTATTATTTTCCTTAATTTTTTTAACAGTTTTAGCAGAAATATTTATGCCTGTTTTAATCTTCTCTACAGCTGGTGGTTTTTTAGAAAGTGAGAAATTTTATTTAAGTACTTTTTATGCAAGGATAATGTTTCCTTACATAATTCTAATATCATTATCAACTTTTTTTGGATCAATTCTTAATAGTATTAACAAATTTACTATTACTTCTTCACTACCAGTAGTTTTAAACGTCGTAATAATACTATCAATGATAATTGCATATATGTTTAATAAAGATATTGGATTATGTATCGTCATATCTGTTCCAATTGCTGGATTAATCCAACTAATTAGCCTTTGGTATTCCGCAAGATTAAATGAACACAAAATATCCTTAAAGTTTCCTAAATTGACTAAAGATATTAAATTCCTCATTAAAATAGCCATTCCTACAACTTTATCAGCTGGTGTTATTCAGATTAATTTATTGGTTGGTAGACAAATAGCATCTTTTTATGATGGAGCAATAGCATGGTTAACTTATGCTGATCGTATTTATCAATTGCCTTTAGCAGTAATTGGAATTGCAATGGGTACAGTATTATTACCTAAACTTTCAAAAAAAATAATCAAAAAAGACTTTGAAGGAGGAGAAAAATTAATTACAAAATCAATATTAGTTTGTATTCTCTTTTCTGTGCCAGCAACTTTAGCTTTGGTATTAATTCCTTTCCAAATAATTGAAATTTTATTTGAAAGAGGAGAGTTTTTAAAAATTGATACAATTGCAACAGGAAACGCGTTGTGGATTTATGCATTAGGATTACCCTCCTTTATTCTTCAGAAAATAATTTCTACCATTTTTTTTGCTGAAAGTAACACAAAAACTCCCTTTAAATGTGCATTAGTTGCAATGATATTAAATGTTTTAATTTCGATTTTACTTATTCCTCAATTTGGATATTTATCTCCTGCAATTGGAATTAGTATATCAGGATGGGTAATGTGTTTTCTTTTATTTTTAAATCTTAAAATAATAAGAATTCATATTGATAAATATTTCAAATTGCAAATTATGAGAATCTTAACATCGTCAATTATTATGGGTATTTTTATAATTTTATTTGAAAATTTAACTTATGATTTAAAATCAAATTTTGAAAATATTAAATATTTTTTATTTCTATTACTTATAGTTTTTTCTATTGCCATATATTTTGTTTCTTTAAAAATACTTGGTTTTTTTAATAAAAGTCTCTAAATTAGTAAAGATTTTTTTATTTTCACACCTACTTCAAAAAAAAATATATATTTTACCAAAATATTAATATAAAAAAAGATTTAACAAATATATTTAAATCCTTATTCAATAACTCTTAGAAAGTTACAAATGGAAAATGATAGACAGAAAATGAGAGTTTTTTCTGGAGTTCAGCCTACAGGAAATATTCATCTTGGTAATTACTTAGGTGCAATTAAACAATTTGTTAAGCTTCAAAATAATAATTGTGAAAGTATTTTTTGTTTGGTAGATCTTCATGCTTTGACTTCCTGGCAAGAACCAGAAATTCTAAGATCATCAACTATTGAACTTGCAGCCACCTTTATGGCTTGTGGATTAAATCCAAATAAATCAATACTTTTCAATCAAAGTAAAGTTACAACTCACGTTCAACTTTCATGGATTTTAAATTGTGTTGGAAGGATAGGATGGTTAAATAGAATGACACAATTTAAAGATAAAGCCGGTAAAAACAGAGAAAAAGTTTCGGTTGGCCTTTTTACTTATCCAATTTTAATGGCTGCAGATATATTGGCATATAAAGCAACACATGTACCTGTAGGAGAAGATCAGAAACAACATTTAGAACTTGCAAGAGATATAGCCATGAAATTTAACAATGATTTTAAAGAAAAAGATTTTTTTCCTTTACCTGAACCTATAATTCAAGGAGATTCCACAAGAGTAATGAGTTTAAGAAATGGAAATCTAAAAATGTCTAAATCTGATCCTTCAGATTATTCAAGAATATGTTTAACAGACAATGCAGATTTAATTGCAAAAAAAATTCAAAAAGCTAAATCTGACGACAAGGAATTACCAAATTCAATTGAAGAATTATCGAATAGACCAGAAGCAAAAAATTTACTTGAAATTTATTCTTCTTTTAATAACCAAAAAATTGAAAAAACAATTTCTGAGTTTTCAGGAAAACCTTTTTCTTATTTTAAACCAATTCTTTCAGATATTATTATTAATTCTTTAGAACCAATAACAAAAGAAATAAAAAAGCTATTAAAAGAAAAAAAATATATAGATGACGTCCTTAAATCAGGTGCTCAACAAGCTGAAGCAATTTCAAAACCCATTATAGAAGATGTTTATAAAATTGTAGGGTTATTAATTTAGGTATTCAATTTTTTCTTGCATAATTTTTATTTTTAAAGTTCAATTTACTTACAATAGGGGTCAGTAATTTGAGAAAATTTTTAGTTATTATGGATAATAGCCCAGAGTTTTTAAACGCTTTACGATTTGCTGCTATAAGAGCCTCAAAAACTGGAGGAGCAGTAGAAATACTAGCTGTAATCGGACCAGAAGAATTTCAACATTGGATTGGTGTTGGAGAAACAATGAGAGAAGAGGCAAAGGAAAGGATAAAAGAACATTTTAAAGTTTTTTCAAAATGGATGAAAGAAAAAGAAGGCATTGTACCCGAATTAATAATTAGAGAGGGAGAGAAGGCCAAAGAAGTTCTAGCTCAAATAAAAGAAGATAAAGATGTAGGAATTTTAGTATTAGGAGCAAAAGCTTCTGGAGAAGGCCCTGGACCACTTGTCTCTCAACTTGTTGGTAGACAAGGTGGGGATTTACCAGTTCCAGTTACAATTGTACCCGGATCGATGACTAAAGAATCTATAATAGCTGTATCTTGATTTTTTTTTTTTTGTATCTATTCTTAAAGATATAAAATAAAAATAATTATGGAGATCACCTAATGTTCATTCAAACTGAGTCCACTCCCAACCCAGCAACCTTAAAATTTCTACCAGGTAAAACTGTTTTAGAAAATGGCACTGCTGATTTTTCAGACCAAGATGTTGCTAAAGCATCTCCATTAGCACAAAGATTATTCTCTATTGATGGTGTAACTAGAGTCTTTTTTGGAAGTGATTTCGTTACTGTCACTAAATTAGAATCAACAGAATGGGATCATATTCGGACCGAAATATTGGCAGCAATAATGGATCATTATGAATCTGGTGAGTTGATAATTAACGGTGAATTACAATCCAGTTCACATTCAAGTCAAAATCATTCAGGACCAGATGAAAAAATTGTAATTCAAATAAAAGAATTACTTGATACTAGAGTTAGACCAGCGGTAGCACAAGATGGTGGCGACATAACTTTTCATGGTTTCGAAAATGGAATTGTATATTTACATATGCAAGGAGCTTGCGCTGGATGTCCATCATCAACTATGACATTAAAAATGGGCATTGAGAATCTTTTAAGACATTATATTCCTGAGGTAGAAGAAGTTAGGCCGATTGCTGAGTAACATTTATGATAAAAGTATTAGCTATTGATACTTCAACAAATTTTTGTTCTGCTTCAATAGTTTCAGAAAAAGGAGTAGAAGCTTTATTTTTTTCTGAAAACAAAAAGAAGCAATACGATATTATTTTTTCAAAAATAAATGATGCATTAAATAAAGCAAACTGTAGCATTAAAGATATTGATGCTTACGGTGTATGTGTTGGACCAGGAAATTTCACAGGAATCAGAATATCAATGTCGATAATAAAAGGTATATCTTTTGCTTCAAAAAAACCAACCGTTGGCATTACTGCCTTTGAGTGTTTAGCGTTTCCACACAAAAATTGTTCTGTTATTTTAAAAGGGAGTCAAGATTATATTTATACTCAAAGTTTTAGAAAGAGTATTTCAGTAGATAAACCATCAATGATAAAAATAACCGATTTAGAAAAATTAAAAAAACTAAAAAATTTACCATTAATTGGGTATGAAGCTGAAAATTTATCAATAAAACTAGAAACCTCATTTATTTCTAACTCAACTTATATCTCAGCTTCTACTTTAGGAAAAATAACTATAAATAATTTAAATAGAAACTTAAATAGTTTTAAACCGCTTTATATTAAAGAAAGTGTATAACTACTATGTATTTTTCAAATAAAAAAAAAATTTAGATCTAAATAATTTATACTCACTTTATTTATCATGTGTTGACATTAAAAATCAAAAAATTTCTTTTTCTGACTTTAAATCATTAGTTTACAAAAAAAATT
>MDTG01078310.1_pt1 | contig 29430 bp, 27 predicted proteins | sample 811421 | NCBI WGS metagenome assembly MDTG01 (sample SAMN05326645, study PRJNA326480) | marine metagenome | isolation source: seawater | place: Pacific Ocean: South East | collected 2011 | reverse complement strand
AGACAAAGTACCATCGGCGCAGAAAGGCTTGACTTCCGAGTTCGGAATGGGATCGGGTATTACCCTTTCGCAATAATCACCAGGCAAAAAGGATATATATTTGCTTTTAGAAAATGTCAAATAATAAAAAGATAAGAATACTTAAATTTAGATTATTTTGTTAATTGCTTTTGTAAATAATCATTTATTGCGTTCGACAAACCTGTATCTAGAGAGGTCTTTGGTTTCCATCCATAACTATTTGCTAAAGATGAATCCAAAAGCTTTCTAAATGTTCCGTCTAAACTTTTTTTTTCATTAACTATTTTTAACTTCACTCCCAAATGTTTCATTATGTAGTATGCATATTCATTAATACTTTTTTCAAAACCAGTACCAATATTTATCAAAGAATCATTAGTTTTTTTTTTAAGAAAAAAAATGCATGCTTCAGCAACATCATCGCAGTAAATTAATTCTCTTAAAGGTTTTCCGCTGCCCCATACTTTTATGTAATCTTTATTATTTTTTAATGCTTCAATTATTTTTCTAATTAATGCTGGTAAAAAATGAGATGATTTAAGATCATAATTATCATTTAGGCCATATGAGTTGCATGGCATTAAGCATTTGTAATTTACCTTATATTGTAAATTATAGCTTTCACATAATTTGACTCCAGCAATTTTAGCTATTGCATATGGTTCATTAGTTTTTTCAAGATAATTTGATAGTAAATATTTTTCTTTAATAGGTTGTTTGCTATCTCTTGGATATATACAGCTAGATCCTAAAAAAATTAAATTTTTTACTCCATTTATAAAACTACCATGAATAACATTATTTTGAATTGCAAGATTTTCATAAATAAATTCCCCTCTGAACTTATTATTTGCATTAATGCCACCAACTTTAGCTGCAGCCAATATTACGGCATCAGGTTTTATTTTTTTTATATAATTGTAAACTTTTGACTGATTTGTTAGATCTAACTGTTTCCTTCCAATTGTATAGATGTGCTTGTATTTATTAAATTTTAGTTTCCTGACAATAGAAGATCCTACCATTCCATTGTGACCAGCTACAAATATTTTTGATTTTCTATTTATCATTTTTAAGAATATTCAACTCATAACCAATCATATCCTTAATTAGAGATTTGACGTTGTGCTTCGGTTTCCAATTTAAAAATTTTTTTGCCTTTGAATAATCACCTTTTAAAGTATCTACTTCTGCAGGTCTAAAATATTTTGAACTACATTCAATTATAGAATTGTTATTTTTATCATAAGCTTTCTCTTTTACTCCCTTACCTTTCCATTTAATTTTTATTTTAAGCTCTGCAGCTACCATGTTAATAAATTGCTTAATTGTATATTGTTTGCCTGTACAAATTACAAAATCATCAGGTTTTCTATGTTGCATTATTTTCCATATTGCTTCGACATAATCACTAGCATGTCCCCAATCTCTTTTAGAATATAGATTTCCAACAAAGAGTTTTTTTTGCTTTTTATATTTTATTTTACAAAGGGCTTTTACTACTTTTTTTGTAACGAATGTTTCTCCTCTTAAAGGGCTTTCGTGATTAAATAATATCCCGTTAGTAGCAAAAATTTTATAAGCTTCTCTATAATTAATCGTTATCCAATGAGAATATAATTTAGCAACTCCATAAGGACTTCTAGGATAAAAAGGAGTTTTTTCAGTTTGAGGAGTTTCAACTACCTTTCCAAACATTTCTGAACTTCCGGCCTGATAAAATTTTATTTTTTTATTAATTTTGATAATCGATTCTAAAATTCTTAATGTGCCTAAAGCATCTGTATTAGTCGTGTACTCTGGTATTTCAAATGATACCCCAACATGAGATTGAGCTGCAAGGTTATATATTTCAGTAGGTTTAACTTTTTTAATTATATTAAATATTGATATGGAGTCTGTGATATCTCCATAATGTAAGAAAAATTTAGTTTTTTTTATTAAAGGGTCTGAATAAATATCATCAATTCTATAAGAATTTAGATTTGAGCTTCTTCTCTTAACGCCATGAACAATATAATTTTTTTTTAACAATAGTTTTGAAAGATAAGCGCCATCTTGACCAGTAACCCCAAAAATTAATGCTATTTTTTTCATCTAAAATAAATATTTGTATGCAATATACTAATAGATTAATTAATAAAAAAATCTATATTTAAAAAGTGATCTAATTGCTTTAATTCCATCAACATAAGTAATTTTTTTTCCATCTTGATAAGTTCTGCCAGAATACTTTATTGGCACTTCAATTATTTTAATTTTTTTTAGTCCAATTTTTGTTGTAATTTCAGGACAAAAACTAAAATCATTTTCATTTAGTTTAATTTTTTTAAAAACTTTACTTGTGAACATTTTGTAACAAGTGTGAGCATCAGTTAAATTTTGGTTGTTTAAAATATTCGATAAAATGGTTAGCACATGATTATAAAATATTCTCATTAAAGATGAAAAATTGCTTAATAAATATCTATTTTTTCCTAGGACTCTAGACCCGTATACAACTTTGTAACCTTTATAAATAAATTTTAAAAGTTTCTTATAATCAATTGGATCATATTCTAAATCAGCGTCTTGAATAATTACCACATTTCCAGACACTATTTTTTGAGCTGTTTTTATTGCCGCTCCCTTACCTTTATTTTTTTTATGATAGATTAATTTATTAATTTTATTTTTATTTTTTTTTAGTACTTCCCTAGTTCCATCATTTGACCCATCATCAACTACAATAATTTCTTTATTTATTTCCTTAAGTTTATGAATTTTATTTAATATTTTATTAATTGTTTTTTTTTCGTTGTATACAGGTATAATTATGGATAATTTTACTTCAATTTTTTTCACGTAATGGATATACTATTTTTTTCACTATTAACAAACCTTCTTTATTATTGTTGTGGGAAGCTGTTTATTTCTGAAAAAAATTCAAATAATGGCAATCAATTTTATATTTATTTTCTTGGTTTTATTGTCATTTCTTTTACTGCACTTACCTTAAATTTTTTTATAAAGCTTAGTCCTATAGTTAACACAATAGTTTACACAACAATCTTAATTTTTTTTATTATTAAATCAAAATTAAAATTTAACAAAGATGACTTTTTATTTTTATGTCTTTCAACATTTATAACTTTTTCTTTAATTATATTTAGCAATGTTAACAGACCAGATGCTGGTTTGTACCATTTGCCCTTTGTATCAATACTGAATGATAGCAAAATTATATTTGGAATAAATAATATTCATTTTAGATTTGGGCATACATCCATATTGCAGTATTCGTCTGCAATTAATAATAATTTTTTATTTAAAGAAAATGGTGTAAGCATACCATTAGCAAGTATAGTATCATTTTTTTATATTTACTTCATACAAGATATATTCAAAGTTATAAAAAAAAAAGAAACGATTAATGTAGGTAATATTTTTTCATTATTTATTGTTATTTACACTTCCTATAAAATAAATAGATATAGTGGCTTTGGTAACGATGCAGTTCCACATTTAGCTTTTTTTTATTTAATTTCTTATATTTTAAAAAACAGTTTCAAAAATATTGATTTCAATAAAGTTTTTTTAATTTCAGTATTTATTTTTATTAACAAGACTACTTTAGGATTGGTATTTATTATTCCTTGCATAATCTTTTTTATAAAAAAACGGCTTTTTTCAGAAGATTTATTAAATTTATTTATTTCATTTCCAACATTTTTTTTAATTTTTTGGCTTACTAAAAATTTAATTATATCTGGGTGTTTAATTTTTCCAGCAAAGATAACTTGTTTTGAAAATTTTTCATGGACAGACAGTAAACAGATATTTAATGCATACGAACAAAGCCAAGCGTGGTCAAAAGGGTGGCCAGATAGAAAAAATAAAAACCTTAATATGTCTGAATTTAATAAAAATTTTAATTGGATTAATGCTTGGAGCAGTAAGCATTTAAAGTATATATTAAAAACGATTATTCCGTATATTCTAGTTTTGGCAATATTAGCATTTTATATAAGAAAATTTTTGTTTGTTCGTCATCAAAAATACAAAGAATTAAATAAAAGAATTTATTTGTCAATCATGACTAGTTTTATGGGTGTACTTTCTTTTTTCTTAATATTTCCTATTTATCGTTATGGGTATTCGTTTTTGATAAGTTTGATTGCATTAATTTTTATATTATTTTTGAAAAATATTGTATTCTCTAAAAAGGAATTTCTATTTTCTTTTATATTATTTATTTCAATTTTATTTTTTTCATTAAAGCAAGTTCAAAAAGTTTATAACAACTATGAAAATGATAGATGGCCAAACATTTATACTCTTAATGAAGATGGTATAGTGAATGAATACAAAAGTTTAAATATTAGTGAAAAATTCAGATATTTCCAACCAGTTTCAGGTGACGGTTTATGCATGTATTCTAATGCACCGTGCACAAATTATGCATTAAATAAAGAAATTAAATTTAAAAACTACTATGGATATACTTTATTAAAAATAAAATAGAGTAATCAGAAAGCTATTAACACAATTTATTTTTTTGTAATTAGATTTTTGTTTAAGAATAAAAATTCTAAATTTGATTTTAAAAAAGTGTTAATTGCGTCATCTATTGTTTCACATATTGGTTCATCAATATTTAATGATGTGTTAAGTAAGCAGTAAATTCCTGTTTTATTTTTAAAAGATTTTATCAAGTCATAAAAAACTTTATTATCCTTTTTTAACACAGAATGTGCCCGACTTGTGCCATCTACATGAACCACAGCTGGTATTTTATCTCTTACGTGTTCTTTGACTTTGACCACATAATTCATATATGAACAATCATAATTTTCTTCAAAATATTTGTTATAATCATCTTCACATATTGATGGTGCAAAAGGCCTAAAATTCTCTCTTTTTTTTAAAACTAAATTTATTTCATCAGTAACATTTTTTTTTGATGGATTTGCTAAAATTGATCTATTGCCTAATGCTCTTGGTCCCCATTCGGATCCTGACTGGAACCAGGAAATAATTTTATTTATTTTTAGAAGTTCGCTAGCTGAATTAATTAGTTCTTCGTAATTTTGAAATTTTTTTATTTCTATAATTTTTTCAAATTTCTTAAAAGATTTACTTTCGTCTAAATCAGTATAATTAAAACTGTAAGAAATTTTATCTCTATTATTGTAATTCAGACTTTTGTTTAATTTGTTTGATAAATATAATGCAGATCCTACTGCACCACCGGCATCACCAGGATTTGATCCAATATATATATCTTTTAATGCCGTGTTATATTTTATTTTTCCAGCCATTTTAGAATTAAAAAAACATCCGCCTGAAAAACAGGCTGTATCTAATTTTGTTAAATCATGGAGATAATTGATCTTATTAAATATAATTTTTTCAAAAATACTTTGAACTGAGGCTGCTATATCAGCATGCTCATCTTTCAAATCCTCATTTTTGTGTCTTGTTTGAAGATTAAGCTTCTTTTCAATTTCTTTAGTAAATAAATCATTAAATATTGGATAACCAGTCTCATTAAATAAATTAAATCCAATTTTATGATGTTTGAAATATTTAAGTTTCAATTTAAAGTTAAATTTTTCATCAGTAATTAACATTTCTTGAATTTTTTTTTCATATTTTGGCTTACCATAACTAGCGAGAGACATTACCTTATACTCATCACCATATCTTCTAAAACCTAAAAATTGAGTGAAAGCTTGATAAAAAATTCCTAGCGAATTTGGGAATACAATCTTATCTATAAGCTTAATCTTTCCAGAATTGATTTTATAACTTTCAGAAGTAGAAAAATCACCAGATCCATCAATCGTTAATCCTATAGAATCTCTGAAACCAGACAAAAAATATGAATATGAAATATGAGAAAGATGATGAGGAATTTCTACAATTTTTTTTAATTTTTTTAATTCTCCAAACTTTCTTAATTCATTTGATATATCAGTATTTCTTATTTTTTTATCTTTTAAATATTTGATAATAGAATTAAACCGAAAATTTATTAAATTAAATTTAATTTTTTCTGATAAATTATAAAAACTAGATTTATTAGTAGTTACATAATCAATATCTTCAATTTTAACATTAGAATTCAATAATATTTTTTCAATGGATTCTGTTGGAAAACTAGAATAGTGTTTAATTCTTTTAAATCTTTCTTCCTCTAAAGAATAAATTATTTTTCCATCTTTAATTAATGCAGCTGAACTATCAGCATGAAACAAGTTTAAACCAAGAATAAGCACTATTTTATTATTTAGCTTTAATTAAATTTGTAAATTTAAAATCAATTAACTTAAAATATATTTTTAAAAAATAAAAGAAAATGAAATTTACCTTATAATAATATATTAAAATTTTAAAATCTTCTTTTAATTTTAATTTAAGAGTTGTGTAGCTTGTGCTAAGTCCTCCAAATTCCATAAAAATACTGTTAAAATTTAGATGTTTAATTTCATTATAATTTTTGCTTAATCTAATAATAAAATCTAAATCAGAGGATATTTTATAATGTAGGTTATATAGGCCAATTTTTTTATAAATGTCCTTACTTAAAAAAAGTGTTGAATGAGGTATTTTAAATAAGTTTAAACCAGTAATTTTATTAATTTTGTGATGCCAAATTCTAACTATTTTACCATTTTTTATAAAAACAAAGTTGCTGTAAAATATTTTTGTACTTTTAACAATATTATTATTTATTTTGTTCAATATATTGTCATTTACGAAAATATCTCCACTATTTAGTACTCCAATATATTGGCCTTTACTGATTTTCACAGCAAAATTTAAGCTATCATAATAACTAATATCTTTTCTTTTAATTAATTTAATTTTTTTTCTAGCTTTGAATTTTTTTATATTTGTTAAAGTATTATCAGTCGAATTTCCATCAACAACAATGTACTCAAAATTTCCAAAATTTTGATTTAAAACACTTTTCATAGTCTTGATAATTCCTTTTTCATCATTTTTTACAACAGTTATAATAGTAAATTTAATTTTCATTTTTATTGATAGAGTAAATTTTAGATATAAATAAAGTTACTAATAAACGTAATATTAATAGAAAAGTAATTTTTTTTGTTGATTTTAAAAAACCAACAATATTTTTTGAAAACATACAATACTAATATCATCAAAAAAAATTTTATTAATTTAAACTTTTAGTTGTTTCATAGAGATTTATTAATTTTCTTTCAAAATTTTTACTTTTAAAATTTTCTAATGCATAATTATGAGTATATAACTTCATTTTAGACATTTCTTCTTTAGACATATCGTTTATTTCTTTTAGTTTGTCGGACAAATCATAAACATTCTTTAAATTTATGATAAATCCATTCTTACCATCTACTATAATATTTTTTGACGAGCCTGTCTTAAAATTAATAACAGGTAATCCAAATGTCATCATTTCATTCGTCGAAATTGATGCCCATTCTTGTATAGATGGAATGACACCAAAATCAGATTCGGAATATAATTTTTCTAAATCTTCTCTCTTTAAATAATTGAAATATTTATAAGAAATTTTAAAATTTTTAAATGAACTAATGTGTTTATTTTTTAAATTCCCAATAAAAACAAATTTGATTTTAATATCTTTTTTTGACAGTTGATTTTGAAAATCGATGATTGACTGATATAAATATTCCCACCCCTTTCTCGGTTCATCAAATTTTTGTATTGGACAAATAATTATTTTTTTTTCTTTATCATTATATTTTTTTAAGGAGTAATTTTTATTGAAATTTTCATATTGAATAGGCCAAAAATCAAACTCGAGAAATTTGAAATTTAAATTTAATTTTTTATAAAAATTTTTTGAATGATCAGATGGTAACATAAACATGGGATTTATTTTCTCAAAGTAGGATCTGTAATAAGAATAATTATCACTTGCTATATTCTGAAAACTTTTTTTTAATGCCATACAATTTTTGCAGCCAATTAGATAATTTTGGCATTCATTAACATATCTACAGCCTCCAGTTAATAAGTGATTATCCATAGACACAAATATTATATCAGAATCATATTCCGACTTAATCTCATATAAAGTTTTTAATGAAATTAAAAATTCAATCCACGTCACTACTATAATGTTAGGTTTAAAATTATTAATTTTTTTCTTTATGTTTGTTTTTGAATAAACACCTATTCCAGAATTAAAAGAATTAAAATTAAATTTGTCAGAGTTTGTGAAAAAAAATCTTTTCAATCTGTAGTAAAATCTTATTATAATATATTTTATTATAAAAAAAATATTTTTTTCATTTGCTAAAGAAATAACTTCGCATTCATGATCTTTAAAACTATCAATTATTCTTTTTGAAGCTATTCCCCCACCACCAGCTCCTAAATATTCAGAAAAAAAAAGGATTTTATACTTCACAATTAAACTTATATTTATTGTTTTTTAATTAGAAATAATTTTATAAAGTAAATGTATTGATATTCAATTAATATATTTGAATTGAATTAATATAAAATGTTTAATTAAATTTTTTTCGATAAAAAATGATATTATTAAATGTAATAATTTTTATAGTTACTAGCATTGTTGGTCTATATATAACTATAATAATTTCAGAAAAATTTGATTTATTTGACTATCCAGATAAAAAAAAAATTCATTTTGTTAAAACTCCTAATATTGGTGGATTAGCAATTATCCTATTACTTATTTCTTCATTCATTATTTACGATTACTCTTTTGAGTTATTAACTATTTTTACATTGTCAATTGTTGTAATTGTAATTGGATTTATAGATGATCTTATAAATTTTAAAGCAATTACAAAACTTTTATTAATTGCTATTCCAGTTACTATATTCGTTTACAGTATTTCTGGCGTGCAAAACTTAGGTAGTTTTTTAGCATATGATTTAAATCTGGGAAATTTCAGTTTTATTTTTGCATTTATGTGCATGCTACTACTTATAAATGCCGCTAATTATATGGATGGCATAGATGGATTAATAAGTTTACTGGCAATAATATCATTCTTTGGAATAATGTTGCTGATTCCAAAAAGTGATTGGAATTCCTTAATTCCAATACTTTGCTTTCTAACAATCTTTCTTTTATTTAATCTTGGTATTTTGCCTAAACAATTTTTAGGAGACTCTGGCAGTTTAGGTATTGGATTCCTTTTATCTTCGCTTTCAATTTATTATACTCAAGTACTTGAATACATAAACCCCACTGTAATTATTTGGTTTTTAGCTTTTTATGTTTTTGAATTTTTAACTATAAACATAATAAGATTAAAAAATAAACAAAACGTATTCAAAAAAGATCTTAATTTTATTTTTAATATCTTGGAAAAAAAAGTAGGAAAATTAAATACTTTATTTCTTTGTTGTATTCTAAAAACATTTTTTTTGTTTAATGGCTTTATTTTTAATTATTTTAAACTGTATGATTTTTCGATTCTGATTTTTATAATTTATTTTTTCATTTATTTGACAATTCGTATTAAATATTCTTTTAATAAATTATAGACTAATCATCCTTAGATTATTTGTGTGAAAATTATATTTTCTTAGATCATTTATTTCAGCATTAAGAGCAAATACACAGTCAAAAAAATTAAAAAAATCTGTATTTTTCATTTGCCTTAATTCATCTATATCTTGAAATCTTATTTTTGAAAAAAAAATTTCATAATTAAAAATATTCAATATTAATGAATAATGTCCATTAAGATATTTGGGGAAATTTTTTTTGTCATAAATTGCGAAAATATTTTTACAACTAGCATATTTTTTTCCCAATAATTTAATTTGATTTCTATTTTCATAATAATTTTTATTTTTTTTATAAGAATAATAAATATTATCGGGTACAAAAAAACCTAAACTTTTTAAAGGAGTTATTGATAAATTAAATATTAGTAGAAAATATAATAGATAAATATTTTTGTTTTTTAATGTAAAAAATAATAAATAACTTAATAAAAGAATTGACATATACCTTCCAAAAACCAAATAACTCAGTTTTTGAAAATGAATTTTTTCAACATAAATTACTAAAGAATAAAATATCAAAGAAATAATAAAATAAAGAAAAATATCTTTTTTTTCGCTCAATAAGGATGAAAAAATTATAATTATTATCCAAAATAATATATTTAATGGCAAATTATTTATAATATCTTTTTTATGTATAATAATTTCAATAATTTTATTTAGCGAAACCCCAAAAGACGAATAATATATATTCACTAAAAATATTTTTTTAAAATTTAAAATAAAATTGTAAACTAATTCAATTATTATATCCAATCGATCAAATATATTAAATGGAGTCTGCGAATAAGCTAATTGTTTAAAAAATAGAAATCTTACAGCAACTATAATTATAATGAGCGATATAAAAAATTTTTTTTTATTATCAAAAAAAAGATATTTGTAATTTTTCAACAAAATATAAGGCAAAAGCATAATTAAAAATATTATTCCTAGCCTATGAACAAAATATACACAAAATGTTAAAAGAAAGAGTAAAACTATTCTTTTTTGATCATAATTATTCTCAATTATTAATTTTAAAATACATGCAGATAAAACAGCTAAAATTGGATCAGCATATATAGAAACAAATCCAAAACTTAAGTTATTAGTAAGCAAGTAAAATAAAAAAAAATATATTATAAATATTTTTGGATTAACTTTAAATTTTTTAAACGAATTATCTGCTATGAAAAAAAAACCAGCTATTAAAATTATGTTATTCGCAAATATTAAAATATTCTCTTGAACTCCAGCGTTTAATGTAACAAACAGTTGCCAAGATGTTAGAAGAGGTTGGTGATATCTGTTTATTTTAAAATTTTCAGTGTCAATATAGTAATAAAAATCTTTAACTCTTTGACCCCAATACGTAAATTCATCTTCATCTAAAAAATATCTATCATAACATAATATGCTTATAGTTGCATAAGTACCAACAAACCAGATGTCTATATTATTAACTTTATTTTTAGTTAATATGATATGCAATAAAGAAAAGGTCAGTAAAATAAAAAATAGATATTTAAATACAACAACATAATCAAGAAACAAAATTGAATTTAAATTCAAATATTTTATCATTTTTAATAACAAAAAACATGAACAAATAATTATTAAAACTGAGAAAATATACTTTTTATTATTTTCAATTTTAAAGTTACTAGTTAAAAAATTGCAAATTGATAAAATTATTAACAGTATAGATATTGATTGGAAAAAATATAAAATCATATCAGTATCTAATTTTTAAATTTGTAAAGTAAATAACAACTTAAAACTAAAAAAAATATAAAACCACCATTAAAATATCCTGCACCCCTTATAAATATTTGAGTAAAAAGAGAAGGAAAAATTATTAACTTATATTCATGTGGAATTTTTTTTGAAAGCAAAAATTTTAATATTATAAAGAAAATTAATAAGCTAAAAATTCCAAGTTCTGTAATCATTTTAGCCAAATTATTTGATGCATCAAAAACATTTAATCTTTTTGTTATTTGATTTGTTACTAAAATATTATCAATATGTTTCTTAAAAGCTAAGTGATAATTATTCAGTCCATAACCAAAAGGTTTTTCTAATATTGATAATTTTGCTATATTTAATGAAACTATAAATACCTCACTAGACAAATTTTTTACTTGTATGTTTTTTTGTTGATTTTCTTTTTGTTTTTTATTTTCATTATTTTTTTTACTGGCATTTTCTACTTTATTTATTTTTGATTTTTTATTTTCTATATTAATATTTTTTTTGTTTTCTTTAAATAATTCTGGGTTACTTTTTACTTTCCAATTATCAAAATTAATTAAATTGTATAATCTATCAATTGCACCAGAATTAACCTTTAAACTGTAAAAACTAGAAGCGATTATTAAAAATATTAAAAATTTTTGAATAATATTAAATTTTTTAAAGTAGAATATTATAAAATAAGATAAAATAAAAAAAATTGTAGAAAAAATTGTTAAACTGAAATTTAAAATTAATAAAACATAAAATATAAATAAAGATACAAGATAAAAATTAATTTTTTTTACCTTAATAATCATAAAAGCAATCAATGTTGATGAAATAAAACCAAGATGCGAATTCTCTTTAAAAAACTCAAATTTATCGTTTAATACTGAAAAACAACCTAAATAACACTGGTGGTTTTCTAAATGCATATCAAATCTAAAAATTGTATAAAAAATAATATAAAGAAAAAAGAAAATTAAGAAAAAATTAAATATTAAGCCTATATTTTTAATTATAGATTCTGAAAAGTACCATATTGAAAATATAGATATGCCCAAGAAAATTATAGATTTAAAACTATAGATTTTATCTTTAAAATTAATTTCTTGAAATTGCGATTGTAGAATTAATAGCGATAGTAAAGATAAAAATATAGTAATTAAATAATAATTAACTTTTTTTTTTAAATAAATAAACTCAAAAAAAGCTAAAAATAAAGGTATGAAAATTATTAATCTAAAATCAAAATAATATCTCAAAAAATCAAAAAAAAAAATAAATATTGAAAAAGAAATTATAATTATTTTATTATAAATGTTAGTTTTAAACATATTATTAATCATAACTTATATTTTTATTTTAATAGATTCTAAGTTAATTTTTTTTAATTTCTAAACAAAATTTAAAGTTTTTTATGAGGATTATTGAAAATTATTAATTTCTGAAGAAAAAAGATTAGTAGCGTAGTTATAATTATTGCAATAATAAAATTTATAGTATTTGAAACAAGATATCCAAAATTGATCAGACGCCATACAACAACAAATGATATAAATGAGGCTAATATTGTATTTCTTGTAAATATTATTGTTATTTTTTCATACATAATAAAAATTAGTGAAATAAAAAAAATACCAAAAAATAAAAAAAAATCAGAACCTGTATAATATAAATAACCAAATATACCTGGAAGAATTACTTGATTTGAATTTTTATAAGATTTAAATCTTTTCTGCTTTGCTAAAAATTTCTCTTCATAAAAACTTTGTTTTTCTAATCCTGTTTCAGCTAGAGATTTCTTAATAAGATCGAAACCTAAAACTTTTTTGTTGTTGTAAGTGGTAATTATACCCTCAATACCTATCGATCTTGTAAGTAAAAGATTAAATAATTCTGGAGCATGTAGTAATTTCTCATTTTCACTAATTTTACATTTATATTCTTTGTTAATTAATTTGTTATTTTCATGCATAACATATTCTGATGATCTTATTTTATTAGTTACAAAATTTGATGATAAAAAAGTTAAAACTAAAAAAAGAGTAGAAATAAAAAAATAATTTTTTATTTTTATTGATTTTTTTTCATTTGTTAGAACTAATAAATATCCAAAAAAAATTGAACTTGAATATAAAATCATATTTCTACTGAGCATAGAAGTATTTGTCATAAAACCTTCAGTACATAGTAAAAATAAAATAATATACATATTTTTTTGATTTAGAATATGTAAATTATAAATAATAAAACATAATGCCGCTCCAAAACCCACATTATAAAAATAAGGCAGAAAAATGCTTTCTAAATAAAAAAAAGTATTACTAGGAATCAATCCTTTTCGATAAAAGTCAAACTTTATATTTATAAGAATAATAATTAAATATGAAATTAAAATTAAAAATAGTAAAAAAAAAAAAGTTTTTTTTTTTATTAAAAATTTATCAATTAATAAAGCGCTTAAATTGTTATTACGAAAAAAAGCAGAGACTAAGATACTTAAAAGAAATCCCATACATCCAATGCTAGAAATTACAAGAATTTGATCAAAATTATTTTGATTAAAATCACATAATGCTCTTCCATCAAAAATTGAGTGAAATCTATATATATTGCTTTCAAAAATGCTGAATTTAAACCAAAATCCTAACCATATTAATACTCCAAAAAATATTTCATAGAATGAAACCTTTCTTAATATAATATTTAAAATGAGTAGATTAAACAAAATCGAAAAAAGAATATATATAATCTTATTTCCTTGATAGTTTATTAATGTAGGAATAAATAAAAATAATAGAGAAAAACAAAAAAATCCTAAAATTAATTTATAAACTTTACTATTTTTTTCTAAATACAGTCTCATAAATTTATGACTTTATTTTTTTAAATATGTATATTGAACGTATAATTAATTTATCAGTTAATTACAGAAAAGTACAACATGTCTGAAAACAGAAAAAAATTTTACGAGAAAATCATAAATAAGGTGATAACTGATAAAACTTCTAAAATTTTAGTTGTAGGTGCTACTCAATATGACTCAAATATTTTTCAAAAAAACAAATTTTTAAACGTGACTATTGGTAACTTAGATGAAAAGTCAGATTATATGCCTCACAAACATTCATTACAAGATTTGAGAAATTTAAAATTGGAAAATAATAGTTTTGATTACGTGGTGGCAAATGCATGTATTCATCATACTTCAAGACCTCATCAAGCTGTCCTAGAAATGTATAGAGTTTCAAAAAAAGGTATAATTGTAATTGAAGGTAATGACAGTTATTTCATAAAATTAGCTAATTATCTAAATTTATCTCAAGAATATGAGTTATCTGCTGTAATAAATAAAGATCATTCATATGACAAAGGGGGTGTAGATAACACAAATATACCCAACTTCGTTTATAGGTGGACTGAAAGAGAAATATATAAATTGATATCAAGTTATGAACCTCAATATAAACATGAAATACAATATTTTTATGATATTGATTTTGAAGGTTATAAAACTGTAAGAAAGCTAGATTATAAAAAAATAGTCTTATCAATTTTTGAAGTTTTCGCAAAGCTGTATTTTAAGATTTTTAATACTGAAAAAAATTTGTTCTGTTTTTTTATAAATAAAGAAAATAGAAAAATCCAATCTTGGTTAGAAAATAAAACATAGAAATATTTTTAATAAGTTATTTATGAAAAAAAAAATTTCTTTTCTTATTCTGGTAAATAATGAAGCAAAAACTATAAAAAGAGAAATATCTAATATTTTAAAATTAAAAAAAAAGATAAACTTTAGATTAATAATTGTTCAGGACGGTAGTAGCGATGGAACATATGAAATACTAAATAAATTGCGCAGAAAAGATATAATATTATTTAATAAAAAAAATAGGATGGGTTATTATAATGCTTTCAGAAAAGGGGTAGAATTGTCTGAGGGAAATGTAATATTTTTTTCTGATACTGGTGGAAAATATGATTATAAAAATTTTGTAAATTTTTATAAATATTATAAAAAAAAAAATTTAGATTTATTAGCCTGCTACAGAACTGATAGAGAAGATAAATTGCTTAGACGGACTTTAACATTATTTTATACGATAATAATTAATTCTATTTTTTTTTTAAATTTTAAAGATTACGATTGTGGATTTAAAATTTTTAATAGATCAAAACTACTTAAAATTTTGAAATACTACAATTTTGATAAAAATCTAATAACTTCTCAAATTTTTTTATATTTTGTAAAAAATAATTTTAATATTTTACAACTTCCAATTAAATACAAAGAAAAAAAGAATAGAAACTCAAGAGGAATACCCACAAATAAAATAATTCCGATTGTAATAAGATCATTATTTAATCTTATTAGAATAAGACTAGATAACAAAACTTCTTGATCCAAACTCCTCAAAATCAAAATTAATTTGTTCCAGTTTTGCTAGGCTTTTTTTAACTCTTCTTTGATTATTTTTTTTTACAAAAAATAAAAAATAACCCCCTCCACCTGCACCAAGTAATTTACCACCTGTTGCACCAGCTTTTATTGCAGTTTCATAAATTTCATTAATCATCAAATTTGAAACTTTATTAGAAAGATCTTTTTTAATTGCCCAATTTTCATCTAGTATTTTTCCTAAATTATTAAGGTTGCCAGATACAAGTTCTTTCTCAAAATTATCTACTAAATTTATTAATTTATAAAAGTGTTTGAATTGTTTTTTATTTCTTCTAATTTTCAATAAAATTTTATCTGCTCTTCTATTTATACCTGTATAAAACATCATGATATTATTTTTAAAATATTTTAATCTATTTTTTGATAATTTCAGTTTTTTCACAATCACGCCTTTTTTATTAAACTCTATTTTATTAAAGCCACCAAACGCAGTAGAATATTGATCTTGCATACCGATTGGCTTTTTGCATTTTTCTACTTCAATTTTACATGCAATTTTCGCTAATTCTAATTTTGAAAAATTCTTTCTTTTAAATTTACCGACAGCATTTGCTAAACCAACAGTCAGTGCGCTTGATGATCCAAGACCACTACCAGATGATGGAATATCTGCAGATGTTACAACTTCTATGCCGTTGTTTAATTTAAAATATTTTAGTGTTTCTCTTATTAATTCATGTCTCAATAAATTTATGTTAGATACATTTTCAGTTTCTGAGTATGATACCCTTAAATTTTGATCATGCTTTTTATTCAACAAAACATAAAGATATTTATTGATTGTACTAACTATAACTTTTCCATTAGTTTCAAAATTAGTAAAATAATCAGTACCCCCGCCCACAAAACTCATTCTTAAAGGTGTTTTTGACAAGATCATAATAAATGTTAAATATCAGTATCATGAAATTTCCAAATAAAAAATATAAAAATGTGGAAGACTTTTTTAAAGATTATTTTACAAGTTTAAATTCAAGTCTTTCATCAATTAATTATATAAATTTAAAAAAAATAATAAAATTGTTAAACAAAATTTATACTGAAGAAAAAAATAAATTATTTGTATGTGGAAATGGAGGGTCAGCAGCTTTATCAGAACATTTTGCTTGCGATCATCAAAAAATATTATTTGAAACAAGAAAATTTAAGCCATTTATTGTAAGCTTAGTATCTAATTTTGCACTTGGTACAGCTATTTCAAATGATGTAAATTATAACTCTGTTTTTACTGAACAACTTAAACAAATAGCAAGAAAGAAAGATGTTTTATTAGTAATTAGTTCATCGGGAAACTCCCAAAATATTATTCAAGCATTAAAATGGGCAAATAAAAATGAAATGACCACAATATCCTTTACAGGATTTGATGGAGGAATTGCGAAAAAAATATCTAAGATTAATTTACACATTAATTCATCTAATTATGGTATAGTAGAGGCAAATCATCAATCTTTAATGAATATCATATCGCAATATCTAAAATTGAATGCAGTTGATGAAAATAAAATAAATAAAATTAATTTTTAAAAATACTATCAATTGCATTTTTTAAATTTTTGTATTTTATAATATTCTTTAAATTAATTTTTTCTCCAACTTGGATAAATTTTATTTTTGTTTTTTTTGCAGCCATTAAATCGTTTTCTGTATCACCTATCATAAAAGATTTTTTTTTATTTATATTTAAATCACTAATAGCCTTTAATAACATGCCATTATTAGGTTTTCGCCAAGAACAAATTCTTTTATATTTTTTTATCTCACCTTTGTGACCTTTTTCAGGATGACATGGACAATAATAGATCATATCTAAATAAGATCCCTTATAACCAAGTAAGCTTTCAAGTTTTTTAAAATCTTTCATGAGTTTATTTATTGAGATAAAGCCCTTTGCGACTGCTGGCTGATTTGTTATTAGAACTGCTAAAAAACCTTTATCATTAATTTTTTTAATTGCTTCAAATGTACCATTTATAAATTTATGAGGACTTTGATATTTATAATTATACTTATCAGGGTTTATAACTCCATCTTTATCTAAAAATACAGCAGGAATTTTGGAATTTAAATTTCCTTTTTTAAATTTTTCCGAATTAAATTCTTTAATGGCAATTTTATATCTATATGGAGTGCCAATATCTTTTGCATATTCTCTACTCTTATAACTAAAGATTTTTATATTTTTTTTTTCTAAAATTTTTGGTAAAAAATTTTTACTAAAATCTTGATAATCTTTATTACCTAAGTAGCTTAATAATTTTTTTTTAATGATATAGATTCCAGATAAACATAAATTTCCAACATATTTTTTTCTAGAATATTTATTATGAAAATGAATTACTCGGGAATTTTCATTGACTTCAACAATATCACTATCATAAGGATGATTATTTGGATGGGTAAATAATGTAAGATCACTTTTTTTAGAATTATGAAATTTAATAAATTTTTTTAGATCAATATTAAATAAAATATCACTGTATATTACTAAAATATCTTCTACCTTATAATTTTTGAGAGCTTTTAAGCAACCAGCTGTACCCAGCTTTTTACTTTCTTTAATAAATATAAACTTATTTTTTTTAATTGGTTTTAATTCATTAAAGATGTCCTTATCATTTTCTTTAATAGATAAAAAAATTTTTTTATTAATTTTTGATATCATGGTTATTTGATGTTTTAATAATGTTTTATTATTAATTTTTAGCAAAGATTTTTGCTTATTTTCAGATAATGATTTTATTCTTTTTCCGTCTCCTCCTGCTAAAATTAGAACATCCATTATTTTCCTAATTCAGAGATGGTTTTTTTAATAGCATCTAAAGAACTTAAAGAAAACTTATATCCAAGTTGGTTAATTTTTTTTGTTGAATAGCTATATTTAGGTACATCACCTTTCCATCCAAAATTTTTTTTTTCAAATTTTATTTTTTTTTTATAATTAAATTTCTCAACTAATAACTCTACAATTTTATTTACCTCTACACCCTTATCATTATTGCCAATATTATAATAATTCACAAAACTTTTATGGTTATTATTTTTAACATATAGCATGCAATCAACTATTTCAGATCCATGAGAATAAGGTTTGCGTTGTTTTCCATTTCCAAGAACTTGAAGATACTTTGTTTTTTTATTTTTTATTTTATTTGATAAATCAAATATTACACCATGCGTAAGTTTCTTTCCGACAACATTGGGTAATCTGAAAATAAAACTTTTAACATTATTTAAATACGAAAATGAAGATATAATTGCTTCAGATGCAAGTTTCATTGAACCATAATTGCTACATGAATATAAAGCTGGCATATTTTCGTTTATCATTTTATTTACGTCTCCAAAAACAGCAGAGGAAGAAGTAAAAATAAATTTTGAGTTATATTGCAAATTTTTTTTTATAAAATTTAAAATATAATAAGTTGTCATAAAAGTATTTTTGTAATCAATTTCTGAATTTAAAATTCCACTTTTGATATCTGAATTGGCAGCTAAGTGCCAAATTTCATTTAATTTTTTATTTTTTAGTAATTTTGATAATTTTTTGTTTTGTATTTTTTTACTTAGATCAATATTAAAAAATATAAAATTTTTTTTTTTAAAATATTCCTTTATGTTTGATTTTTTGCCTAAAGTAAAATTATCTATCCCTACAATTAAATTGTTGTTATTTCTAATTAATCTTTTTAGAAGTTCAGACCCAATCATGCCAGCTACTCCTGTTATCAATATAGTTTTTTTTCTCATTTTGAAAATTTTCTAGCTTTCTCAAATGCCTGTGCAATTACTTGATCTGAATTTAAATATTCCCAACTTCCCCATCTTCCAAGAAAATCAAAGCCTTTTTTTTGATAGTAATTAAGTAGCATATCAACATTTTTTCTATGATTTAAATTGTATATTACATATGCATATTTAAATTTTTTGATAGATTTGAAATTTATATCTTTTGTTTTATTTATAAAATTTAATTTTTTTAAACCCTTGTAAATTCTATTAAATAATTGCTGATTATTCATTTTACCAATTTTACTATTTTTTTTAAAAGTTATTTCAATTTGAAAAGTTGTTGATCTTTTTAAAGAGTAATTTTTACCTAGAAAATCTAACTTTGAAATTCTATGAAAAATTATATTTTTATCTGGTACCATTAAGGCAAAATTTTTGCCTGCTATATTTCCTTTAACATTAACCATAGCAATTATAATTGAATTATATTGGAGGGATTTCGAAATTTTTTTTATTTTATCGTTTTTATCTAGGTATTTATAAAATTCATTTAAAGGTATTGTTGAAAATATTTTATCATAATTGAATATACCTTTATTTGTTTTAACTAAATATTTTTTATTTTTAGTTTTTATACTCATTAACTTTGTTGAAGTAAGTATTTTTACTTTACTATTTAACTTTGATTTAAATGCAGTAAATAAACTTTCAATTCCACCTCTTTTTGGATAATGAAAATATAATTGATGTTTGTAACCTTCAGTTATAATTCCTTTTGCGCTTTTGATTATATCTTCATTGGGAGGTCTTGGAATTCTTTCTACCATTTGTGTATCTAATTTTGATGGATTCATTTTCCATATCTTATTGTTGTATGGTCCTAGATATAACTTAAATATACCCTCACCAAAATTTTTTAAAAAAAAATCTTTCATTGTTTTTGGTGCTAATTTAGAAAACTTATTTTTTAAAAACTTATTTAATGCAAATCGTAAATCTTTTTTTGGAAGTTTATATAATTCATTTTCAAATGGATATTTTATTAGGGTATTTTTGTCATAAATAATCTTATTTGAACGTTTTAAAGAATTTTTATTTTTTCCCAAAGTATTTAAAATTAAATTTAAAATTTTTTTATTTTTTGAAAAAATAATGTGTGGACCCACATCATAAAAGATCTTATTTATCTTGTATGACCTTAGCAGTCCACCAACCTTTTCATCTTTCTCTAAAATAGTAATTTGCTCTATATGTTTATTTTGTTGAATAAATTTAGCTAAAGATATCGATGCAATTCCTCCGCCTAATATAAGTATTTTCATTTTAATTCCTTGAATGTAAAACTTGATTTAATCTTGTAGTTAAAATCGGTAACCATATAGGAAAACTGTGAGTAATATATCTTGCTGTATTTTCTATACCACCTAAAAAACCAAACAAAACTAATGATATTGGGATCAAAAATTCTATTCTTTGATTTTTATAAATATTTTCTATTTCCGAATTCCAAAATATGTACGGAGATAAAGAAATGATTAAAGGTAATAAGCTTCCTGAAACAGCAGATTTATCATAAAAGATTTTTAACATTTGATTAAAATCAAATTTAAACTCATAAAATTGAAAATAATTTTTTCCAAATTTAATTAAAAAATAATATAATATACATGTAATAATAGCTGAAACAAAAAGAATTAAATATTTTTTTTTATTTTGTTGAGTAAAAATTCTAATAAAAAATAAAATTCCTAAAATATAAAATATTTTTTCACTAACAAAAAAAGATAAAATGATTAGTGGTATGGAAAATTTCAAGTTTTTTAAAAAAAATAATATGATTATAAAATATAAAACTACAAATCTGTCTATTGTAAAATGGTCTAGGTATTTTAATATTGCAAAACACAATATTAAACTCAAATATCCTTCCTCCTTAGACTTACCTAATTTTATCGTTTGGTAGGCAAAAAAAACAACTAAAATTGATATTAATATAACATAATTTCCAATTGCAACTGCATTGGTTGCACAAATATATTCTTGGGTTAAATCTTGGCTTATATTTGTAAGAGTTAAACAAGGAAATGTTTTATAAATAATAAAATAAAAAAATATTGGTATTAGCCTTACAGCTGATGGCAAAGTTAATTTATACTTTTCTTCTAAAGTATCAAAATAAAGAACTTGATTTTGATAAAAATCATAGGGTACAAAATTTGTTAGCATCATTCTGTAAGTATAAAGATATTCTCTAAAGAATAAGAATATTAAAATAATAAAAAAAATTAATAGATTGATAATATTTTTTTTGCTAATCATTGTTATAAAATTTAATTTGTTTAATAAACTATTTTAATTAATAAGTTAAACACAAAAATATAATAAATATTATTTTAAAAAAAACAAATGAAGTATATTAATGATACAGTAATTTGTATATTTGCCTGTAATAGAGTAACAAGTCTGAAAAATTTGCTGAAAGATATAAAGAAAAATAATAATTACCAGAAATATTCTTACTATTTTTTTGTAGATACTCCAAAAGAAGATATTAGTTTAAATATTCAAAATCTAATCAGTCAAGTTATAAAAAATTTCAAAAAAAAATTAAAAGCGAAAATAATTTATAGAGAAAAAAATTTAGGACTTAGTAAAAATATAATTAAAGGTATTAATTATGTAAAAAAAAAATATAGAAAAATTATAGTATTAGAAGACGATTTAAGAGTTTCAAGAAACTATATAAATTTTATGCAAAAAAATTTAGATCAATTTGAAAACGACAAACATATTTATTCTATCACAGGTTACGTTTTTCCAAAAAAAATTTTTAGTTTAGGAGAAAAAAATAAATCAATTTTTTTATGCAAAAGACCAAATTCTTGGGGTTGGGCAACATGGTCTACAAAATGGAACAAGGTTAATTTTAATAATAAAAAATTCAGAAATATTTATAGGAAAAGAAGTAAAGCAAAGATACTGGGGGATTATGGTAACGATTTAGAATTTATTTTGAGAGATACATTAAATGGTAAAATAAATTCTTGGGCTATAAAATGGACCATCTATCACATTCTCAATTCAAAATATTGCATTTTTCCACTTAAGACTCTAGTTAATGAAGAAGGTTATAAATACATGCCAACAAATAATAGATTTAAATTAGATAAATTTAATCACAAAAAAATTTATTCCTACAAATTACCAAAAATTACAAAAATCTTAACGGAAAATGAAGATATTAGAATGCAATTTAAAAAAATATATAATTTTACACTTTATAAAAGAATTTACAAAAAATTTATTAATTGATTTCATCTAAATTAATTATCTGATCAAAATATTTTAAATTGTCTTTATTATGTGTGATTAGAATTAATGTAATTTGGTTTTTTAATTTTAAAAATTCTTGTAATATCTCACCTTGCAATTCAATATTCAATGAATTGAGACTTTCATCTAGAACTATTATCTCTTTATTAAAATAGAGAGATCTTGCTAAAGAAATTCTTTGAGCTTGCCCTCCAGATAAATTTTTTCCATCTTCGCTAATCATGTAATCATAATTTAAATTATTTTCTTGGATAAATTTATCAAGTTTTACCTTTTCCAATATTATTTTAAGTTTACTTTGATCTATATCTTTTAACTTTTTATTAAATGTAATGTTTTCTAAGATAGATCCTCTAAATATAAAATTTTGTTGAGGGATATAAGATATTTTTTTTTGCCATTGATATAAATTTTTATGAATATCAAACTTATCTCCAATTAATATTTGACCAGTTTTTGGTTTTATCAAGCCACAAAATAAATCAATCAAAGTAGTTTTGCCAACTCCAGAAGGACCAACGATTGCAACAAATTCATTCTTATTTATTTTAATATTTAAATTTTCAAATACTTTTTTTTTATTTTGAAAATAAAAATTTACGTCAACAAATTTCAAATTTTCAAAATAGATATCTGCTCTATCAAAATTTGGTTGGGTATCAAAAAGCTCTTCTCCAGTTTTAATTTGTTCATAAATTTTATTTATACTGTATGTTGAACCAAGAATATTTCCAATTGAATTAAATATATTATAAATTAGTGGTATAGATCTAGCTGATGCTATTCCAAAAACACCTAATAAAGTGATACTATTAGGATTAATTGATCCATCTAAAACAATTGAGAAAATAAAAATTGAAGCAATTATTATAATAAAACTTATTTCTAAAATAACTTTTGGTAATAAAAGAATAGACTCATAATTATACTCTGATTTTCCAGATTTTTGATTATTTTCCTCAAAATATTTAAGAAATTTATTTTGTTGTTGCAAGATTTTTAAAGTTTTAAAGCCAGTAACCATTTGTTTGGTTAATTCAACAAACTTTTCATCCGCTTCGCCAAAATTACGGCCAAAAATTTCAATTTTTCTTCTAATAAAAATAAAATAAAAAAAATAACTACCTGATAAAATCAAAATTATTAGAAAGAATAACTTGACGTTTGTCACAAACATTAAAAAAATAATTGTTATAAAAATTAATGAGTCTGAAATTAAAGTAAATATTTTTACAACAGTATTTTGTGCAAAAATTCTTGTCACATGTCCTATTTGATGAAAAACCTCTGATGATTTAATTTCAGAAATTTTTTCTAAAGTAAGAGAATTAAATTTTTTTATGAACCTTAATCTTAAATCTTTTTGAATTTCAGTACCTTCTTTAATAATTTTGCTAGCTATAAAAAATGAAAAGACTGATCTAAAAGTAAATGCCAAAACAAATAAAATAAAAAAAAAAATTATTATAGTATTTATATCATATGAAGAAATTAAATTTTCAAATCCAAATTTATAAAGATAATTTTCTAAATTTTGTGGACTTAAAATTCCTAAAATAATTGGTCCCACCGAACCTATGCCTAGTACTTCAAAAAAAGATGAGATAATTCCACCGAATGAGATAAGAAAAAGTCTAACTTTTTGCTTTTTTTTTAAAATAAAATTAATTTTTTTTAAATTTTCAAACACTATTTTTAATTACTTTTATTTATAATTTTTCTAATGTAATCATAGTAACTCGTTTTATAATTTTGTTTTTTTAAAATTTTTTTTAGGAAATTTTTTGAAATCCAATTATTATTAAGAGCAATTTCTTCTAAACATGCAATCTTGAAACCCTGAAGTTTTTCAACTGAATAGACAAAATTACTTGCTGAAATTAAACTTTCAGGGGTTCCCGTATCAAGCCATGCAATCCCTCTTCCCATTTTGAAAGCTTTTATTTTTTTTTTTTTTAAATAAATTTTGTTAATATCGCTGATTTCTAATTCATTTCTTTTTGAGGGCTTTATTTTTTTTACATAATCCACAATACTGTTTTCATAAAAATACATACCTGGAATGATAAAATTCGACTTTGGTTTTTTTGGTTTTTCATCAATAGAAACAATTTTATTGTTTCTAAAATTTATAACCCCAAAATCTTTAGGATTATTGACTTGAATAGCTAATATTCTAGCTCCTAATTTTGTATTTTTAGCTTTTAAAATAGTTTTAGCTAAACTTTGTCCGTAAAAAAAATTGTCACCCAAAGTAAGACATACACTTTCTTTTCCAATAAATTCTTTTCCAATTTTAAATGCTTCGGGGATTCCATTTGGATGTTTTTGAATACTGTAACTTATTTTGATTCCAAAATTTTTTCCATTACCAAGAATTTTTTTAAAATTTTCTAAATCATTTTCTTTACATATAATCAAAATATCTTTTATTTTTGCTAAAAATAGTAATGATAATGAATAATAAATTACAGGCTTATCAAAAATAGGTAGGAAATGTTTAGATATGGAATTTGTAATTGGTCTAAACCTTGATCCTTCTCCACCAGCTAATAATATACCCTTCATTATTTTTTTTTATAATTTTGTATATACCAATTAATTGTTATTTTTAATTTTTGTTTAAAATTTTTTTTGAATTTCCAGCCAAGTTGATGTGTAATTTTTTTATTTGAAATGTTGTACTTAAAATCATGACCTGGTCTATCTTTAACAAACTTGACTAATTTAAAACTATTTTGATTACTATTAGTTATTTTATCATAAATTAAGCATATCATTTTCACTAGTTGTATATTTGATAAGAGATTTCGAGTAGTTATATTATAATTTTCACCAATTTTCCCATTCAGCATAATTTTATATATTGCATCCGCTGTATCTTCAACAAATAACCAATCTCTTACTTGTTTTCCTTTTCCATATATAGGAATTCTCTTTTTATTAATGCAGCATGTAACTATGACGGGTATAAGTTTTTCTAAATATTGAAATGGACCAAAATTATTTGACGGATGAACAATAATAGTTTTTAAATTATAAGTTTTATAAAAGCTTCTTACCAGATGATCTGCGGAAGCTTTAGAAGCAGAATAAGGTGAATTTGGACTATATTTTGAATTTTCATTAAAAGGAATTTTTGATTTAGATGAGCCAAACACTTCATCGGTTGAGATTTGAATAAAGGAAGTTTTTTTTATCAAATTTAAATTCTTAATGGATTTCAATATATTAAATGTACCCATAATATTTGATTTAATAAAAACTGATGGATCCTCAATCGATCTATCGACATGTGTTTCAGCAGCAAAATTAATAATGTAATCAGGTTTTATTTTACTTATTATATTTTTTAATTTTATATAATTTGATATATCTATTTTATAATATTTATATGAGGAAGATTTTATTAATTTTTTATTATGATCAAATGAAGCATAGGTTTTTTTATCAATATTAAATATATTAATATTTTTATTCTTAATTGCTTTTTTAATAAATGTTGAACCAATGAAACCTAGACCACCTGTAATGATTATTTTCATAAATTGTTTTATATCAGATGATTAAAAAAACAAAACGATTAAAAAAAAAAAATATAATTAATGATAAGGGTACATTAATTCTTAGCAAAAATATTTTAAAAAAATTTAATTTAAAAAGATTTTTTTTCATTAAATCAGATAAAAAACTTATAAGAGGTGAACATGGACATAAAAATTGTAACCAAATATTTTTATCTCTAAGTAACTCTATTGCTGTAGAAGTTAAAAATAAGATTGGTAAGAAAAATTTTATACTAAGAAAATATGATTCAATTTTTGTACCAAAAAAGAATTGGGTACGTATCAAATTTAAAAAGTATAACTCTGAATTGCTTGTTTTGTGTGATAAGGATTTTGATAAAAACGATTATTTTTATAGTTTAGATAAAATTTAACATTTTAATTAAATTTTTTATAGATTTTTCGATAGTAAATTTATTATTTGAGCTAATTCCATAAATATTTTTCTGTAATGCAAAACTTATTTTATTCATAGACTTTGTGATTATAAGTTTTTTTTTTGTAGGACTAAATTTTTTTATTTTATCAATAATTTCTTTAATAGATAGATTTTCAGTTAAAAGATTTAAAGTTCTTCCGTTTATTTGGACTGATTTATTTTTTATAAAGAATAAAATATTATCAACAAGCTCCTCTAGAGAAAGATAAGGTCGAACCTGATTATATGCGGTATTCCATACAGGAAGTTTTTTGTTTAATTTAGAATATAAACAAAATTTGTTTACTACTGTATGAAATTTCATACCTTCTGAATAACCTACAACTGTTGCTAGCCTTAAAATCAAAAATTTTTTTAATTTTTTTTTAATATAATTTTCCTCTTTCAATTTACATTTTGCATATGGTGTCTTGGGAAATAGTTCTGTGCTTTTCTCGGTTAACTGTACATTTTTTTTTTTTCTTGGTGTATATAAACTGGTTGTCGAGGGAAAAATAAGCGGAATTTTATATTTTTTACAAACTAATACTATATTTTTTGTAGAGCCATAATTATTTTCTATAATATTAATAGATTTATCGAAACTTTTTTCTTGATCGGTAAATCCAGATAAATGAATCACTATAGTTGATTTTTTAAAAATATTAGTTTTAAAATTTTTGCTTAAATCAATTTTAATAAATCTCAATCTTTTAAAATATTTTTTTTCTAAAAATTGAAAGAGATTATTTATTGGTGAAGTACTTAAATTATCAATAACAATGACTTGGTTATTTTTATTTTTTAAAAGTTTAGTTATTAAAGATGTTCCAATGTGTCCAAGCCCACCAGTAATTATTATTTTATTCATATAAATTTTAAATCTTTTTTATTAGTATTTTTAAATATCGTTAATTTTTTATATTTAATTTTTAGTTTTTATAATATGTCCAAGCTTATTATTCGTTAAAAGTAAGTTAAACGATAAACTTTTTATTATTTTATACTTTTTATTTTCTTCTAAAAACTTATCTAATGCTGTTTTAGGATTTTTTTTATTATTCCATTCTCGAATTCTATGAGTCTGGATCGGAATATAATTTATTACGGTATCACCAACTATTATTAGATCATCTTTATTCAAAATCTTATCATAAAATCTTAACTCACTTAAAACGTGCTCCTCAGTGTGGTTTGAATCTAAGTGAACTAAACATTTTTTATTACCTTTAATTTTTTTAAATTTTTTAATTAATCTTTCATCAATAGAAGATGCTTTAATAATTTCGACAGAATTTGATTTTTTTCGATTTAATCTATTTCTTAAATCTTTTGGAATAAAAATATCAATACCAATAATTTTTTCAATATTAGCTTTTTCTTTAATTGTATCTAGATAAAGTAACATACCACCCCAAGCAATACCAATTTCAAATATTATTGTTGGTTTGTACTTAAATATGATTTCTTGGATTTTAATAATATCTTCGGGAGTCTGTAGCATCGGCTCATTCATCCAGGTATGTTGGTATGACCAATTATGTCTATCAGAATATACAATTAGCTGATTTGCTAATCTTTGAACTTTAGAATTGTTTGACATTTTCTTTTTAAAATCTTCAGAGTTTTTAAAAAACTGTTTTCTAGAAATTATTTTCTTTTTCATATATGTATTTTTTTAATGAATGTATTAATAACTGGACAAAGAGGTTTCATTGGAAATAATTTATATACCAGATTTCTGAAAAAATCTAAAATTAAAAAGATTTTTTTTAAAAATTATACAAAGTTATCTTTAGAAGAATTTGAAAAAAAAATTCAAAAAATTATTTTTAATTTTAAACCTGATTTAGTTATCCATGCTGCAACATATTTCTCTAATAAATACGGATTTTATGAAAAAAAGAAGTGTATGAGAGTGAACTATACTTATTCAAAAAAATTTTTTGAGATATGTGAAAAAAATTTCATCAAAAGATTTGTTTATTTTGGTTCAGCTCATGAATATGAAAAAGCTAAAAGTAAACTATACCCATATCTTTTATCCAAAAAGAAATTTACAAAATATATTTCAAAAAGAAAAAAATTTACAAAAATACTTGGAATTTATCTTTTTAATACTTTTGGAAAAAATGACAAGAGGGGTAAATTTTATTCAAAACTTATAAAAAAGCCTAATAAAAAATTATCATTCTATGAAAAATTAAAACTTAATTTTGTAAATGTTAGTGGTTTAACAAATTATGTTTTTAAACTTTGTAATAAAAATTGGAATTTCTCCAACAAAAAAATTTGTATATGCAACAACAAATTTACCGAAATAAATAAACTAAATAAAATCAAAAATATCAATATTCTTCTTAATAAAAAAAATAAAGATACTATAGAAGAAAATAAAATTATATTACCATTTCAAAAAATTTTTTTAAAAGGTGATAATAATGATCTAATAAATTATCTAAAAATTTCTTTAAAAAAAAATTTTAAAAAGAATTAAATGTCTTATTATTTTAAATCACAAAAAAAAATTTTTTCATTTTTTATTTTTATTATAAGTTTAACTTTAATTTTTTTTTTCCTTAAAAAAGTTGATTATAACAAATTTCAATTTTTATTAAAAAATT
>MDTG01184506.1_pt1 | contig 29436 bp, 30 predicted proteins | sample 811421 | NCBI WGS metagenome assembly MDTG01 (sample SAMN05326645, study PRJNA326480) | marine metagenome | isolation source: seawater | place: Pacific Ocean: South East | collected 2011 | reverse complement strand
ATGACTAAAAATGAATGGAGAATTTTATTAAAACATACTAAATATAAAGGAGATTATAAATTTAATACTGCAAAAAGTCTCAACTTATCTTTTAAAAAAAAATGACAAAAAAAAATATATTGTTGGTTGGAGCATCTTCTGGTCTTGGATTTGACCTTTTAAAAAATTTTATTAATGAAGGTCATAAAGTTTTTATATTAACCAAAAATATTAATAGACTAAAAAATAACCTAAAAAAAAATAATATAAAAAAAAACTTTGACTTTTCCTCTTTGGATTTATCTAAAATAAGAAATATTAAAAAAACGATGCCTAAAGTAAAAAAATATTTCAAAAATAAAATTGATACAGTTGTACATACTGCAGGAGGAGGTCTGGGAATTAAAGATATTGATGCAAAATATGATGATTTAATTAAAGTATTAAATTTAAATATACTAGGATTAATTGAAATAAATAAACTTGTAATACCCTTGATGAAGATAAAGAAAAAAGGTGTTATTATTCATTTAAGCTCAATTGCATCATTCGAAGCCGTAGGATCATTGTCATACAATATATCTAAAGCTGCACTAAATTCTTACGTTAGAACTATGGGGCGGCATTTAGCAAGTTATAATATTGTTTTGACCGGCATAGCACCAGGAGGATTTATTGCAGATGACAATGCTATGCAAAGGTTAAAAAATAAAAATCCTAAAGCTTATAAAAATTTTATACAAAATAGAATTCCAAGAAAAAAAATGGGAATAACTAGTGAAATTGTACCTTTAATAAATTTTTTGAGTTCAGATATGTCAGGCATGATGAGTGGCTGTATCGTTCCTATTGATGGTGGAGAAGGAAAATTTTACCAAATCTAATTTAAACTACCTGCTAAAATGATTATGAACAATTATTTGATTGTATTAAAGTTTATATCATATTCTTTTTATTTTCCTTTTAGTCTACTTACATTTTTATTAATGAGAGTAATAAGTCCAATAAAAGTTATTAAATTCGGTATTTTAAATTCTCATAGAGTGGGTCATTTTTCAATAGAGTGGGAAATATATTGGCAATTAAAACTTAATAATAAAAAAAAAATTGTTTTATTATCTTTTCAAAAAGATGTTTCTAATACATTTTTAGCAAAAATGATTAAGAGAAAAATAACTATATACCCAGCAAAATATATTAAATTGATTCAAATTCTTAATAATTCTTTTTTTGGTGATAAAAAACATGAAATCAATTTTCATCACTATGTGCATGATCAATCAAATAAATTAAATAACTTTACGCCTTCGTTGAGATTTACAAAAAATGAAATTTATAAAGGTGATAAAATTTTGAAAAAATTTCCAAAAGAAAAAATTGTATGTTTATTGTGTAGAGATGGAGAATATATATCTAAAAAATATAAAACTAATGACACAGATAATATAAGAAATTCAAATATAAATGATTATATCAAAGCAATAAAAGCTTTAGAAAAAAAAGGTTATACAATTTTTAGAATGGGAAAAAATGTTAAATCAAAATTGAGATACACGAGTAAAAGAGTTATTGATTATGCTACATCAAATTTTAGATCAGATTTTATGGATATATTCTTATCAAACAAATGCGATTTTTTTATATCTACTGGTGGAGGTTTAGATGGTGTGGCGATTATGTTTAATAAACCAATTTTATATGTGAACTATATACCAGTTGGAGAATGGCCTGTTGGTTCAGAAAAATTTCTTTTTAGTTTTAAAAAATATTATGATTATAAAAAAAAAAAATATTTATCACTTTCTAACATTTTTAAAAATGATCTAGCTTATAATTATTATAAAAAAAAAGAATTAAAAAATATGGGATATTCTCTGAAGGATATGACTATTGATGAGATAAAAGAAGTTTTTTTAGAAATGGATGAATTTTACAAAAAAAAAAATCTGACAAAAAAACAAATTTTATTTAAAAAAAAATTTAGAATATTAATAAAAAAATATCCAAATAAAGATGATTATTTTGGTAAAATATTTCCAACAATTAGTAAAAACTTTTTGCGAAAAAATTCTTTTTATATTAATTAATTCTATTAATTCAAATGATAACTTTAAAACAAAAAATTAAAATTTTTACCTATAATAAAAAATATTTATTAGGTATAATTTTTATGTTTTTTCTTTCAATTATACTTACAGTTCTTGAGACAGTCGGTATAGCCTCAATAACTACTATGATTACTTTACTTTCAGATAGTAATAATTATATTTTTGAAAAATTTATAAAAATAAGTATTGATTGGAATATAAAAAATATTTTAACATTTATTCTCATAATATTTTTTTTAAAAAGTATTTTTCAAATCACATATAACTTTCTTCAATCAAAAATATCTCAATTAATGAATGTTTATTTTATAAGTAATTTATTTAAAAAATTTATAAATTCATCATATGAAGTAAATATATTAAAAAATCCTTCAATTTTAATTCGTAAAGTATCAACTGATGTAGAAATGTCTGTAAGCTATTTTTTTACTGTTTTGTTAATTATTAAAGAGTGCTTAATTTTATTGGCAATCCTCTTTCTACTTTTTTTTGTGAAAACTAATATAGTAATTTTAGTATTTTTTCTTTTTGGATCGATTTCTATAATGTTTTACAAAAGTGTAAAAAAAAAATTAACTGAACTAGCATCTAAATTTTTGAAAAGTAAAACTGAAAGTATAAAAATAATAAATCAAGCATTTGGTTCATTAAAAGAAAATATTATATTAAATCTTAAAAAATCTTTAATCGATAAATTTCAAAAGAGAATTGTGCAGGTACAAAAATTTGTTTTTTTAAATAGTTTTATACAAAGTTTACCAAGAGTTTTGTTTGAACTTATAGCGGTAATATCAATTGTAATAATAGCGTATATTTTTTTAACATTGACAAAAGATATTGACTATATTTTACAAGTATTGACACTAATAGGAATATGTTCGGTAAGACTTATACCAAGTTTTAACTTGCTCACTAATTCATTCACACTTCTTAAATCATATAATGAAATTTTTAATAAATTTTGTGAGGATATTTTATATTTTGAAAATTTGAGTGAACAAAAAAAAGAGGAAGAAATAGATATAGTAAATAAAAAAAATTTTAACAAATCTCTTGAATTAAAAAATATATATTTCAAGTATCCAAATACGAAGAAAAATATAATAAATAATGGAAACATAATTATTAAGCAAGGATCTACTATCGGCATATCAGGAAAATCTGGTTCAGGTAAAACAACTTTAGTCGATATTATAATTGGATTATTAAAAAAAAATTCAGGAAAATTTAAGATAGATAATAAAATTTTCGAGGGTAATAGAATGATTTTTGGAAAAAATAAAGTTGGATATGTTCCACAAACACCCTTTTTAACAGATGATACGATTGAAAATAACATTCTATTTGGTCGTAATATAAAAAACAAAAATAATGCAATTAAAAAAATTATTAAATTAACTCAATTAAAAGATTTTATTTCTGAACTACCAATGGGTCTCCAAACTATTGTTGGAAATAACGGAGCGAGATTATCAGGTGGACAGAAACAAAGAATAGTTATTTCGAGAGCTTTATTGCTAAATCCTGAACTTATAATTTTTGATGAAGCAACTAGCGCTCTTGATCAATTAACAGAAAATAAACTAATAAAGGAAATTTATAAACTTAAAAAAATCACAACAGTTATAATAATCTCACATAAAAAAGAAATAATAGATAAATGTGATTATAAATACATAGTTAAGAATAACAGAGTTTATAAAGGTTAATATTTTTCAAAAGCAAATACTTAATTTATGATAAGAAAGATTCTTACTTATTTATCTTTTATTAATAAAATTAAATTTGAATTTAAAATTAATAAAAGACCATTCCTACTGATTGGGAGTGAAAACGATACTTATCTTTTTAAGCAATATATATCAAGAGATGTTCAGGTTACTCAATATCCAGTAAAACTAAATTTTTTTATTTTGATATTAACTTTTTTTAAAAAAAAAAAATCCAAAAAATTTTTACAAAATTATATGATTAATTATATAGAATATTGTGATCCAAAGATGATTATTAACTTTATTGATAATTATATGAACTTTTATGAATTTAAAAATTATTTTAGTAAAAAAAAAATTTATAGTAATTCAAAATGGATATAGAGGCGGCCCAAACGATATTTTTTATTATATTAAAAAAAAACCCAACCAAACTCAATGGAAATGTGATTATTTGCTTACCTTCAATGATGTTATCGGCAATGAATTCAAAAAATATATTGATTGTAAAACATTAACAATTGGTTCTTTTAGAAACAATTTTTTCCAAAACTTCAATAACTATAAAAAAAATTCTTTAGCATTTATTTCCACATATGAATTTAAAAATGAATATTCAATTTTTTATCAAAAAGGAGAAAAAAAAATTTATTTCAGAGATTTTTATAAAGCAGAAGAGATAATTATTAAATTTTTGAAAAAATATTGTGAAAAAAATGATTTATTTTTTTCAATAATTTTAAAAACTAACGATCAAAGAGAAAAAAATTTTTATAACAATATAGTAAATGGAAATTTAAATTTTTTTGATAGATCTGACAAATATTCAAGTTATGATTATTTAGAAAAAGTAAATTATTTTGTAGGCACTGAAAGTACTATGACCTATGAGGCTTTATCAAAAAAAAAAAGAATAGCGGCTCTTACAATTAGAGAAAATTTGTTAAAAGATTTAACAGGAGTAAAGTTAGAGGGTTTGTCCTTCTGTTGGCCTGGAAAACTTGACCATGAGGGAAAATTTTGGACACATTTTCCTAATTCAAATTCATTCTCAAAAGTTTTAGATTTTGTTGTTAAATCTAGTGATGACGAATGGAATTTGGAATTAAATAAAATGAATAAAGATTTTAAAGTTTATTATGATAAAAATAATTTTATTCTTAATAATTTGATTAAAGAGTATATTGACTAAAACAGATATGGTACTTATTAAATAAAAATGTCTACTAAAAATTATTCGTTATACGGTTTACCAGAGAAGGTAATTTTTTGTAAAAAATGCGTTGTTTCAAACCAAAGACCAAATTCAACAATAGAATTTAAAAGTATCATTAGTGATAAAAAAAAAGGAATCAATTTTGATGAAAATGGAATATGTGATGCTTGCAATTATAATGAAATCAAAAAAAAAATAGATTGGAAAAAAAGAGAAACACTTTTGTTTAAGATTTTAGATAAGTTTAGGAAAAATAATGGCGAGTATGATTGTATTGTCCCTAGTAGTGGTGGAAAAGATAGTGGCTTTGCTGCCCATATATTAAAAAATAAATACGGGATGAATCCTCTTGCAATTACTTGGGCTCCTAACATGTGGACTGATATCGGTTTTCAAAATTTTAATAATTTGTCAAGAATAGGAGGTATTGACAGTATTCTTTATACTCCGAACGGTAAATTACATAGATATTTAACTAAACTTGCATTTTTAAATTTAGGTCATCCTTTTCAACCTTTTATACATGGTCAAAAATTGGTTGGTCCCTTATTTGCATCAAAATTTAATGTTCCACTTGTTATTTATGGAGAAAATTCTGCAGAATACGGTAACGAAATAGATGAAAATAATTTTTATGAAATGAATGATGATTTCTATTGTATTAATGATAACGAGCAAATTGATAACATTAAAATATCTGGAACTTCAATTAATGAAATTATTAAAAAAAGTGACTTTAAAATAGAGGATTTTTCACCGTATTTTCCTTTAAAAAAATCTCTTGTTAAAGAGAAGAATATTCAAATGTTATATTTAGGTTATTTCGAAAAGTGGGATCCTCAAGAAAGCTTTTATTATTCATCTGAAAATACTGGTTTTAGGCCTGCACAAGAGAGATCAGAATGTACATATTCTAAATATACCGAATTAGATGATATGATAATTCCATTTCATTGGTATACAACATTTATAAAGTTTGGAATCGGTAGAACAACGCACGAAGCTTCTCATGAGATTAGAAATGACAAAATAAGCAGAGAAGAAGGAGTAAATTTAGTTTCAAAATTTGACAATGAATTCCCAAACAAAAATTTTAAATCTTTTTTGGAATATTTAGAAATAGATGAAAAAACTTTTTTAAACAAAATAGATGAACTTAGATCCTCTCATTTATGGGAATTTAAAAATAGAAAATGGTCTTTAAAACAAAAATGTTTTTAATATAAATTAAATGAGAATTATTGCTCGTCTGGATATTAAAAATAACTTTGTAATAAAAGGAATAAATCTTGAAGGTTTAAGGAAAGTTGGAACACCAAATAATTTGGCAAAAAAATACTATGATGAAGGTGCTGATGAACTTATTTACATGGATTGCGTAGCTAGTTTGTACGAAAGGAGTAGTTTGGAAAAGGTATTAAAAGATGCTTCGAAAAATATATTTATACCTTTTGCGGTTGGAGGAGGAATAAGATCTTTAAATGATGCGATTAGAATGTTTTCTAACGGAGCTGACAAAATTGCTATAAATTCAGCTGCTATAGACAAGCCTCAAATTTTTGGTGATATGGTACAAAAATTTGGTGGCCAAAGTATTATGTTATCTATAGAGGCAAAAAAAATTAATTCAAATAAATGGGTGATATACAAAAATTATGGCAGAGAAAAAACAAACATAGATGTTTTTGATTGGATAAAAAAAATAAGCCAATATGAAATTGGAGAAATATTATTAACCTCGATAGACTATGAGGGTTTAGCAAATGGATATGATATAGATTTATATAAACAAGTTTCAAAAATCACAAAAATACCTTTAATTGCTAGTGGTGGCTTTGGAAAATTAGTGCATATAACCAATTTAGTTAAGGAGGCAAGAGTAGATGCAATAACTATTTCAAGACAATTGCACTATGACAAAATCAAACTTAAAGAGATTAAAGAATATTGTTCACAAAACAAAATTTTTGTCAGAAAAAGTTATGAGTAAAAAGATTACAATAATTGACTATGGGGTAGGAAATATTTTAAGTATTAAAAATGCTATAAATTATATGGGAGAAGACGTAAATTATTCAAACGATCCTGAAACTATCTTAAATAGTACCCATGTTATTTTACCTGGAGTAGGGTCTTTCCCTTCAGCAATGGAAAAATTACAAAAACTAAATCTAGTTGAATGTATAAAAAAAATTTCAAATTCTGGAATTTATATGTTGGGCATATGTCTTGGAATGCAATTGCTTTTTAAAAAAAGTAATGAACAAAAAATTTCAAATGGTCTAGCATTGTTAGACGGTGAAATTGAAAAAATCTCAAATATTTCAGGGACGAATAGCATAAAAGTACCACATATTGGATGGAATTCACTCATTATTGATAATCAACATATGAACCCATTGTTAAAAAATATTAGCAAAGAAGATTTTTTTTATTTTGTTCACAGTTTTGTACTCAAGGAGGCTAAAAAAAATTATTTAACTTGTTATACTGAATATTCAAATATATCGTTTCCTTCCTTAATAAATTACAAAAATATTTATGGTTGCCAATTTCATCCTGAGAGAAGTGGTAAATCAGGTATAAAAATTATTAATAATTTTTTGAGCTTATGAAATTAAAAAATCAAAATAAAGTATTAGTAGTAGGCGGTAGCGGATACATAGGTAATATTGTTATTAAATATTTAAGAAATAAAAAATTCAACGTCACAAATTTTGATTGTTTTATTTATCAAAAAAAAAAAATGATACTTAATAAATATAATGACTATAAGAATATAAATATTATTGATATTAATAAACTAGAAAAAAATTGGAAAAATTATAATGTTATTATTTATCTTGCAGGTCTAGTTGGAGATCCAATTACAAAGAAATATCCAAAACTATCTTACAAAATTAATTTAAATGCCACTAAAAAATTTATTGAGTTTGTAAATAAAAAAAAGATAAACCATTTTATTTTTGTATCGACTTGCTCAAACTATGGTTTGTCTAATGTAACTAAAAAACTTACAGAAAAATCAAAATTAAAACCAATATCTTTATATTCTAAAGCTAAAGTAGATATTGAAAAATATCTTTTAAAAAACAAAAATAGATTAAATTTTTCATTTAACATCTTAAGATTTGCAACAGCTTTTGGAGCTTCTACAAGAATGAGATTTGACTTAACAATAAATCAATTTGTAAAAGATATTTATTATAATAAAAATGTTGATGTGTATGATCCTGATACATGGCGTCCTTATTGCCATGTTAAAGATTTTGCAAGTGCTATCCATAAAGTAATATTGAGTTCAAGTAAAATAAATTCTCAAGTTTTTAATATTGGAAGTAACAAAAATAATTTTTCAAAGGTTCAAATAATAGAACTTATAATTAAAGAAATGAAAAAAGGGAAATTTAGAATTTTAAAATATAGCAAGGATAAAAGAAACTATATTGTTGATTTTTCAAAAATTAAAAAAAGCTTAAATTTTGAACCAAGATATTCTGTAAAGTATGGAATTAAGGAAATAATAAATTTTTTAAAAAAAAAAAAATTAGCCTATTCAAAAACGCAAAAATTAGGAAATTATCATATCTATGAAAAAAAATTTGATATCTAAAAATATTTTAAAAAGTATAAGATCTGCCATTGGTAGAAAATATAGAAATTATTCTCTTCATGAACCAAGTTTAAGTAGTAAAGATAAACTAATGGTGAATAAATGTATTAAATCAAAGTTTGTTTCCACAGCTGGAAAATTTTCAGAAGTATTTTCTAATGAATTAAAAAAAATAACCAAAGCAAAATATGTACTTTGTTTAGTAAATGGCACTTCAGCACTTCATTTAGCAATTAATGTTTTAGGTATAAAAAAAAATGAGGAAATTTTACTTCCATCACTAACTTTTGTGGCTACAGGAAATGCAATTTTGTACAATAATGCAATTCCTCACTTTATAGAAATAGATAATAATTTATTAATAGATTTAAAAAAACTCGAAAATTATTTAACCAAAAATACTTTCTTAAAAAATGGGAAATGTATTAATAAAAATTCCTTTAGAGTAGTAAAAGCAATTATACCAATGCATACTTTTGGTCATGTTTGCAACATGGTAGAGTTAAAAAAGCTTGCAAAAAAATTTAAATTATTAATAGTTGAAGACGCTGCAGAAGCTTTAGGAAGTTATTATAACGGAAAACATGCTGGTACATTGGGAAATGTAGGAGTTTTAAGTTTTAATGGTAACAAAATAATTACTACAGGCATGGGGGGAGCAATACTTACAAATAGTAAAAAAATTTACGAAAGAGCTAATTTTTTAGCCTCGCAAGCAAAACAAAAATCAAAGTGGGAATATATATATAATGAAATAGGATATAACTACAAACTACCAGGAATAAATGCTGCATTAGGCCTGTCTCAATTAAAGAGAATTAACAAGCTTGTAAAAGATAAAAGAAATTTATTTAAAAAGTATTTGAATTCATTTAAGCTAATAGAAGGAGTTCGTTTATTAAAGGAACCAAGCAATTGTAAATCAAACTATTGGTTAAATACTTTAATATTAGATCAAAAATATTCAATTTATCAAAAAAATATTATTAAATTGTGTCATGAAAATCGTATTTTTGTAAGACCTGTTTGGAAGCCTCTTCACAAGTTGGAACATTTTAGAAAATTTCCAAAAATGAATTTAAAGTTAACAAATAACATAGCGAAGAGGGCTATCAACTTGCCGAGTAGTTCATTTTTAAAATAATGCCAAAAATTAAAAAAAGTATTTTATTTTTAGGAAGAGATAAAGATATCTATTCAAAGAAATTTATTTTTGTATTAAAAAAAAATTATGAAAAAGTTGAAACTTATTTAAATAAGAATCCTAAAGACAAACCTAGTAAAAAATTTTTAAAGTGGAAGGGAGATATAATTATTTGTTTTAGAAGTCATTATATACTGAATTCAAAAATGATTAAAAATGCAAGAATATGTGCAATAAACTTTCATCCAGGACCACCAAAATATAGAGGAATTGGATGTGTAAATTTTGCTTTATTAAAAAAAGAAAAAAAATATGGATCCACAGTTCATTTAATAAACAAGAGAGTTGATAATGGAGAAATTTTAGATGTAAATTATTTCATAATTAATCAAAAAGATAGCATTCATAGTGTATTGGAAAGAACTTACAAATTTCAAGTTTTACAACTTAAAAAAATAATAAAAAAATTAGATAATTGTGAATATAAAGTTAAAAAGTTATTTACCAGATTTAAATGGTCAAAAAAATTATATTTAAGAAAAAATCTTGAAAAACTTTATAATGTTGATCCAAATATTAGTAAAAAAAAAATTGAAACTCTCTTAAAAGCAACAAATACAGAAAATTTCAAGCCATATATCAATCTACATGGGTATAAATTTAAATTCATAGATGAAAAATAGAATATTTATTATTGCTGAAGCAGGAGTAAATCATAATGGAAAACTTGATTTAGCTTATAAATTAATTGATAAAGCAGCTGATGCGAATGCAGATGCAATTAAATTTCAAACCTTTACTGCTGAAAATTTAGTTATCAAGTCTGCACCATTAGCCAAATATCAAAAAAAAAATATTAAAATTAAAAATCAATATAAATTATTAAAGAAACTTGAATTTACAAAAAAAATGCACGTTAAATGTATAGAAAGATGCAAAGCCAAAAAAATTAAATTTTTGTCTTCACCTTTTTCAATTTCTGATATTAAATATTTGAAATCTCTTAAACAAAAAATTTTTAAAATTCCATCTGGTGAAATCACTAATTATCCTTATTTAGAATACATTGGAAGCCTTAACAAAAAAATAATTTTATCAACTGGTATGTCAAATTCTAAAGAAATTTTTAATGCTATAAATATTCTTTTGAAGAATGGAACAAAAAAAAAAAATATTAGTCTTTTGCACTGTAATTCAGCCTACCCTACACCTTTTTCAGATGTTAATTTAAATTCTATTTCTTTTTTAAGAAAGAAATTTTCTTTAAATGTTGGCATTTCAGATCATAGCCCAGGTATAGAAGTCCCAATATGTTCAGTAGCATATGGAGTAACTGTGATAGAAAAACATTTTACTTTAGACAAAAAAATGAAAGGACCAGATCACACAAGCAGTATTGATTACAAAGAGTTGAAACAAATGGTTATTTCAATAAGAAATATAGAGAATTCTTTAGGTAAAACTCAAAAAACAATTTCAAAGAGTGAAAAAGAAAACATTAAAATTGTTAGAAAATCTATTGTAGCCAGCAAAAATATTTCAAAAGGACAAAGTTTTTCACATGACAATATAACATGTAAAAGACCTGGATTTGGAATTTCACCTATTCATTACAATAAAGTACTTGGAAAAATGGCGTATAAAAATTTTAAAAAAGATGATCTTATTACATTGAAATAACTTAATAAAATGAAGAAAATATTTATTGTAACTGGTACGAGAGCTGATTTTGGTTTGCTAAGTGAGTTAATTAAAAAATTAAAACTCAAAAAGTTTTTTGATATTAAATTATTAGTTTGTTGCATGCATATGTCAAAAAAATTTGGAAATTCAATAAATGAAATATTAAATGAAAAAATAAAAATAAATTTTTTTGTAAACAACCTTCCAAAAGGAGAAAAAGATATAGACATAATTAATGCTACAGCTGAAGGAATAATAAAATTTGGAAAAATAATTAATAAAGAAAAACCAGATGCTATTTTATTGACTGGGGATAGATTTGAAATGTTATCTGCTGGAATCGCATCAATGTTTTTGAAAATTCCAATAATACATATTCATGGTGGTGAAATAACAAAAGGATCTCTAGACAACTATATGAGAAATTTAATTACTAAAATGTCTCATTATCATTTGGCAGCTACAAAAAATTCTAAAAAAAGAATTATTCAGATGGGAGAAAATCCCAACAGAGTTTTTTATGTTGGTGGACTTGGAGCTCAAAATATCAAAAATGAAAAATTAATTGAAAAAACTAAATTAGAAAAAAAATTAAATTTGAGGTTTCTTGATCACAATATGCTTATAACTATCCATCCAGAGATAAATAAGGATAAAAAAGACTCGATAAATAAATTGAATATTCTTTTGAGGAGTCTTCAAAATTTTGAAAAGAGCTTAAAAGTGTTTACATTTTCAAATTGTGATGCTGGTGGTGAAACTATTAACAATAAATTGAAACAATTCGTAAGTAAAAACAAAAATTGTTTTTACTTCAAGAATTTGGGAAAATTAAATTATTTATCATTATTAAAACAGGTCGACTGTGTTATAGGTAATTCCTCAAGTGGTATTTTAGAAGCACCTTCACTAAAAACATTCACAATAAATTTGGGCAACAGACAAGAAGGTAGAGAAAAAGCTTTGAGCGTTTTTGATGTAGAATATAAGATTAGCGCAATCAATAAAGCAATAAAAGAATCAAAAAAAAAAATATTTAATTAAAAATAAAAAAGTAGTGAATCCATATTATAAAAAAGATACAATAAAAAATATTATTAAAATATTAAAAAAAATTAATTTAAATTATTTTTCAAAAGATTTTTATGATCTATAATAATAAAAATATCGTAACATCAAAAATAACAATCCAACAAGCCATAAAAACTTTAGAAAAGACAAAAATAAAATGTTTAATTGTGATTGATAAAAAGAATAAACAATTAGTTGGATCTTTAACTGATGGGGATATCAGAAGATTTATTTTAAAAGGTAATAAATATAATTCTTCTATAAATGGCGCAATTAAAAAAAAAATAAAATTTTTTAAAAATAGCAACTTTGACAGGGAGCGTATATTTAAACTTTTAAATAATAAGATAGGAAAAATTGATATTATACCAATAATAAATGAAAAAAAAGAAATTGTTAAATTAATTTCCTTAAGAAATTTAATTAAAAGAAAAAGTTCAAAAAATAGATTTGTTTCAAGAAGGTTAATAAAAAAACTAAAATTAGTTATAATGGCCGGTGGAAAGGGAACAAGACTTAAACCATTTACTCAAATTCTTCCAAAACCATTAATACCAGTGAAAGGAAAAGCAGTAATTGAGCATATTATTAAAACTTTTACTGATCAAAATTTTACTAACTTTACATTCACAATTAACTTTAAATCTAAAATTCTTAAATCATATTTTGAAGAGCTTGCTCCTGCTTATAAATGTAATTTTGTAATGGAGAAAACACCTCTTGGAACAGCAGGAAGTTTAAAATTGATTAATACAAAGAATGTAAAATGCTTACTTGTAACTAATTGCGACACTATCATAAATATAGATTATAAAAAATTTATAAATTTTCATATTGAAAATAAGAATCTTATTACAATAGTTGCTGCAAAAAAAGATTTTAAAATTCCATATGGAAAATGTGAAGTCAATTCAAAAGGAAATTTTTTGAGAATTTTGGAAAAGCCAAGTCAAAAAATTTTAATAAATACTGGTATGTATATTTTGAGTTCGGAGGTATTAAAAAAAATTAAAAAAAATAAAAAAATTGATATGACAAATATAATTTCATCAATTCCAAATAAGTATATTGGTATATATCCAATTTACCAAAATCAGTATAAGGACATTGGAGAATGGAACGAATACAAAAAAACGATTAATTCTCTAAAATTTTAAAGAGTTAAATTGATGAAAATTACTATTTTTACATCTAATAGCTTAAGACATATATATTTAATTAAACAATTAAGTAAAATTTCCAAAAAAATATATTTATTTCAAGAAGCAAGACCTTTGGTAGAAGGAAAAAAAAATAGTATTTACAAAAGATCTCTATTAATAGAAAAATATTTTAAAAGAGTTGGACTAGCAGAGAAAAAAATTTTTAAAAATATTTCTAGAAATATTTTTATTAAAAATTTAAAAAAACAAACACTAAATTTTGGTGAATTAAATTTATTGAATTACAAAAAATTTAAAAGTTTTTTTAATTCAGATATTTATATTATTTTTGGGTCAAGTTTTATCAAAGGAAATTTATGTGAATTCTTAATTAGAAAAAAAGCAATAAATATTCACATGGGTGTAACGCCATTTTACAAAGGTGCAGATTGTAATTTTTGGGCATTATATGATGGCAATCCAGATTATGTAGGTGGCACAATTCAACGTTTGTCTAGAAAATTAGACTCAGGTAAAACAATTCATATTGTAAAACCAAAATATAATAATGATCCTTTTATTTTTTCCATGAGTGCAACAAAAGATGTAATTTTGAAATTAAAAAATTTGATAAAATCAAATAAAATTTTAAAAATTCGACCGGTAAAAATTGATGAAAAAAAGATTATTAGACATTCAAAAAGAAAACAGTTTACAGAAAAAGCAATTAAAACTTTTTTAAAAAAATTTGAGATAAAGATTTAAAGAAATCTAGAAAAAGAAATATGGTTTTAAAACGTAAAAAAAAATTAATTACAAAAAGACTACACGACAAATTATATATCAATGAAAACAGGTATAATTTACCAAAGTTGATTTTTAAGGATATTGCAAAAAAAATTAAATATAATTATTTTAATAAAACAATTAAAATTGCAGATGTAGGTTGTGCAACTGGAGAATTTTGTTTTTATTTAAGAAAGGTATTGCCAAAATCAGATATTTATGGCTTTGATGTTTTAGATACTTTACTTAAAAAGGCTAGAGAAAAAGTAAAAGACGTAAAATTTTTTAATAAATCAATCTTAAGTAAAAAATTTGGACATAATAAAAAATTTGATGTAGTAACTTGTCTAGGAGTTGTTGGGATTTTTGATTCATTCGAGGACACAATTTTAAATTTACTAAAAATAACCAAACCAGGAGGCAAAATTTATTTGCAAGCACTCATAAACGATTATGATTTGAATATTAATATAAGATATTCTTATTCAAAAAATTGGATATACAGGAAACCTAAATATTGGGAAACTGGGTGGAATATTTTCTCAAAAAGAAATGTAATCAACTTTTTAAAAAAGAAAAAAGTTAGATTTAAAATGTATAAAAATATTATTAAATATGATCAAAAGATTAATAATTCTGATCATATGAGATCTTGGACAGTGAAGCTTAATGGAAAAAAAAAATTGATAAATGGACTTAATTTTATAATTCCAGAGTACATTATTGAAATAGTAAAAAAAAAATGAATAAAAAAAAGAAAAATTTTTTTCATGGAATAATGTTTCATCATTTTCATGATAAAAAAAATTTTCTTAAATCTCAAGGGTCGATATCAAAAGAAGAATTTTTAAAAATAATTAAGAAAATTGGGATAAAAAATATATTAAATGCAGATTTATTTGAAAAAAAATTATATCAAAAAAAAATTAAATCCAACCAAGTCTGTCTTACATTTGATGACGGATTGCTTTGTCAGTATAAAATTGTTTATCCTTTATTAAGAAAATTAAAAATTAAAGCTTTTTGGTTTGTTTACACAAGTATTTTTACAAATAAACCAAGTCCATTAGAGATTTACAGAGAATTTAGAAATAATTATTTTAAAGATATAAATGAATTTTATAACTTTTTTTTTTCAGACAATTTTTTCCTAAAAAATAAAGAAACATTCAATAAATTCAAAAAAAAAATAAAAAAAGAAATAAAATTTAAAAAAAAAATATTTCCATTCTATAGTAACAATGATCTATTATTTAGATTAACAAGAGATCAATTTTTATCTCAAAACCAATATATGGAAATAATGACAAGACTTATGAAAACGAAAAAAGTAAAAACATCTAAAATAATAAAAAAACTTTTTATTCAAAAAAAACATATCGTTGAGATGAAGAAAAATGGACAAGTGTTTGGATTACATAGTCATAATCATCCCACAAATATTAATAAATTAAATTACAAAGATCAAATTAATGAATATAAAATAAATCTTAAATATCTAAAAAAAATAACTAAAACAAACATAACTTGCATGTCACATCCCTGTGGAGAATATAATAAAAAATTGTTAAACTTTTTTTTAAAAAAAAAGATTACATTAGGATTTAAATCAAATATGAGTCCTACAAATAATAAAATAAACTTATCAAACCTTGAGATTGCGAGAGAAGATCATTCTAATTTAATCATTTAGGTTTATTTAAACTTGTTTACAAGATATGAAAAATAATATTTTAGCTCTAGTATTAGCTAGAAAAAACTCAAAGAGGCTTAAAAATAAAAATATCCTAAAATTAGGAAAGATTCCTTTAATTTTATGGACTTTAAGAGATTTGATTAAATTAAAAAAATATTTTGTAGATATTATATTATCAAGCGATTCAAAGAAAATATTAAATTTTATAAAACATAAAAATATCTTACAAATAAATCGTCCAAAAAAATATTCAACTAGCAATTCTTCATCAGAAATATCTGCATTACACGCGATTAAATTTTATGAAACTATTTATAAAAAAAAAATAAGCCATATTATTTTGTTTCAACCAACGTCTCCATTTAGGTCTAAAAGAGATATTTTGAATGCAATTACACTTTCTAACAAAAATAAAAAAAAGAGAATAGTAAGTTGTCGAATAGAAAAAAATAAAAGAAAAAAAAAATATTTACCAAATGGAAGTTTCTATATTTCACCAATAGAAATGTTAAAAAAAAGTAAAAATTTCGTTGGAAAAAAATTCATACCATTTGTTATAAAATCAAAAAAAAATAATATTGATATTGATACTATTAATGATTTTCAAATTGCAAAAAAATATGTTTAAGAATAATTTAAAGTCAAAAACAATTATAAATATTAATTATTGATGCTGTATTACAATTCACAAAGTTTAAATAATAAAGATGTTAAATCTGTTGTTGATTCTTTAAATTCAAAAAACATAACCCAAGGGCCATTTGTCAATAAATTTGAAAAAAAAATTTCTAATTATTTAAAATCAAAATATACAGTTGTTACTAATAGTGGAACATCATCACTTTATATAGCCATTAAATCCCTCAATCTAAAAAAAAATAGTACAGTTATAATGCCTGCAGTAAATTTTATTTCATCATACAACATGTGTAAAATTTTAAATTTGAATATTTATCTTGCAGATGTGGATCCTGTAAGCGGCCAAATGCAACCAAATCATTTTTACGAATGTATTAAAAAAAATAATCTTCGAAAAATTGATTTATTGATTAATTTACATATGAGTGGACATCCAAATAATATTAAAGAATTTTATGATATCAAAAAAAAATTTAATTGTTATTTGATAGAAGACGCATGTCACGCCTTTGGTGCTGCTTATAAAATTAATAATAAGTATTTTAAAGTTGGTTCATGTAAACATTCTGATATTTGCACTTTCTCATTCCATGCTATTAAATCAATAACTACTGGAGAGGGTGGTGCAATATGCACCAATAATAATAAATTTTATTCAAAATTTTTACTCTTTAGATCTCATGGTATAATAAGAAGCAAAACTTCACATTGGAAGTATGATGTGGTTTATTCAAGTTTCAATTTCAGATTAAGTGACATTAATTGTGCTTTAGGAATTTCACAATTAAAGAGGATAAATTTATTTTTAAAAAAAAGATCTTTAATAGCAAAAGAATATTTAAAAAGTCTATCAAATTTCTCTGATAATATGCTGACTATTTCGATTGATAATAAGTTATTATCATCGTGGCATCTTTTTAAAATATTTATCAATTTTAAAAAATTGAAAACAAATAAAAAAAATTATATTGAATTTATGAAAAAAAATAAAATATCTACTCAATTCCACTATATTCCAATATATAAATTTTCTATATTTAAAAATAAAATAAAACTTCCTGGGGCAGAAAAGCATTTTGAAAACAGCGTATCATTGCCATTATTTTATGATATGAAAATTTCAGAAGTTAAAAAGGTAATTTACTTAACGAAAAAATTTTTAAATAGAAATAAAAATTATTAATTTTTTTTAATTTAGTGTATATCAATAGAAATGTTTAATAATAAAACGATATTTATTTCTGGTGGAACAGGCTCTTTTGGAAAAAATTTCTGTAAATATTTAATAAAAAATTACCGTCCAAAAAAAATAATTATTTTTTCGAGAGATGAATTAAAACAAAAAGAAATGTCAGATGAATTAAGTGAAAAAATTAAAAATATTTTTAGGTTTTTTATTGGAGATGTAAGAGATAAAGATAGACTTGCTTTAGCAATGCAAGGTGTAGATTATGTTATACACGCAGCAGCACTTAAACAGGTTGATACAGCAGAATATAATCCCTTCGAATTTATAAAAACAAATATTGTGGGTGGAAATAATATTATAAATTCCTGTTTGACAAATAAAGTCAAGAAAGTCATAGCGTTATCAACGGATAAAGCAGCTCAACCAATAAATCTTTATGGTGCAACAAAATTAGTTTCTGACAAATTATTTGTTACAGCAAATAATTTTAAAGGTCCTAATCAAACAAAATTTGCAGTTGTAAGATATGGAAATGTGGCAGACTCTAGAGGCTCTGTAATACCTTTATTTAGAAAACTAATAAGTCAAAGCAAAAAATTAACTTTAACGGATCCAAGAATGACAAGATTTTGGATTACATTAGAAGAAAGTGTTAAATTTGTAGATAAATGTTTTAGGTTGATGGATGGAGGAGAAATTTTTGTACCTAAATTAAAATCATTTAGAGTCATTGATTTAATTAAAGCATTAGACAGCAGTATAAAAATTAAAAAAATTGGTATAAGACCTGGAGAAAAACTTCATGAAGTTATGTGTCCAAATGAAGAGTATCAAAATACCCTAGAATTTAAAAACTATTTTGTAATTTATCAATCTATAAATATTTATAGTGCAAAAAATTATTATAAAATTAATTTAAAAAAAAAATCAGTAAAAAAAGTTCAAAATGATTTTGAATATAATTCAAAATCAAATAAATATTTTTTATCAATTAAAGATTTAAAATTTGAATTAAAAAAACTAATAAATAAGAAAAATTGAATTACAAAGTAATTGTTGGTACTGCAAACCTATCAAATAGATATGGTTTATTAAAAAATTCTTTAGATGAAAAAAATTTTTTAAATTGTCTTAAATTTTTAGAAAAAAAAAAATCAAAATTTATTGAAACTTCTTTAGAATATAAAAAAGCAATAAATGTATTACAAAAACTAAATTTAAAAAAATTTAATATTATTTTAAAAATTAATTTTAATAAAAAAATTAATTATAAAAAAATTTATGATCTAAAACAAAAGTTAAAAATAAAATATTTTTACTGTATAATGATACATAATCCTGAAATACTATTTAATCAAAATAATAAAGATACTTTATCATTATTAAAAAAATTAAAAGAAAATAAGATATGTAAAAAAGTAGGGATTTCCCTTTACAATTTTAGTCATATTTCTAAAATTTTTAAGCTATTTAAATTTGAAATAGTTCAAGTTCCATTTAATATTTTTGATCAAAGATTAATTAATGATAAAATTTTTAAAATTTTTTTAAAAAATAATATAATAATTCATGTAAGATCGATATTCCTTCAGGGTTTGCTTCTCAAGCAAAAGCATAAATTTTCTAATAAAAAAGAATTTTATAATTTTAATAAATTTGTAAATAAAAGTAAAAATACCAGGTTATTTCATTGTATTAATTTCATTAAAAATTATGCTTATATAAAAAATATTGTAGTAGGAATTAATTCTCACCATGATTTAAAAGAAATTTTTAAAAATATTTCAATGAAAAAAATTACAATGAATTATCTAAAACTCAAATCTGTAAAAAGTAAAATAATTAACCCTTATGAATGGTAATATAAAAATTATTGCAATAGTGCAAGCAAGACAGGATTCAACAAGATTTCCTGATAAAGTTTTAAAAAAGATAAAAAAAAAAAATATTATTGAAATTATCTTTTCAAGATTAAAAAAATCAAAATATTTATCCAAAATAGTTTACGCTATACCAAAAAAGGATAAAATTTTAAAAGAAAACTTAATAAATAAAAAAATTAATTTTTATTCTGGATCTGAAGAGAATGTTTTGCAAAGATATTACCAATGTGCTTTAAAATTTAAAGCAAATGTAATTGTGAGAATTACAGCAGATTGTCCTTTTGTTGATTCTATAATTTTAGACAATATGATTAAGCTATTTTTAAAAAAGAAACCTGATTATTTATCAAACATAAATCCCCCAAATTTCCCTGATGGATTAGATATTGAAATTTTTAATTTTAATTCATTAAAAAAATCATATGAAAAAAAAAAATTAGATAAAAAGTATACTGAACACGTTACTTTTTATATGACTGAAAATCCTCATATTTTCAATATTTTAAATTATTCCTCTAAAAAATATTTAAACTTCTCCAATATAAGATTAACTTTAGATAATGAATTTGATTTAAATTTAATAAAAAAAATATTTAAATACTTTAAATATAATTATCTTGTAAGTTATAATAAAATTTATAATTTAATTAAAAATAAACCTGAATTTTTTCTGGAAAATAAACACTACCCCAGAAACTACGGTATGAAAAATTATAAAAATAAATATACCTTCAATAACGCTTCAAAAATCATTCCAGGTGGAAATCAGATGATTTCAAAAAATCCTTTATCAATTTTACCTTATCAATGGCCAATGTATTATAAAAAAGCAAAAGGTTGTAAAATCTGGACTATAGAGGATAAAAAATATTTTGATTTTTCTTTAATGGGAGTAGGAGCAAATTTATTAGGATATGCAAATAGTAAAGTAGATAATTTTGTAAAAAAAAAAATCAATTTAGGTTCAATGTCAACACTAAATTGTTTTGAAGAATACGATTTAGCAGAAGAATTGATAAAAATTAATCCATGGGCAGAAATGGTAAGGTTCGCAAAAACTGGTGGAGAAATTAATTCAATCGCCATAAGAATAGCAAGATCAGCAACAGGAAAAAGTGGAGTAGCATTTTGTGGATACCATGGGTGGCATGACTGGTACCTATCGGCAAATTTAAGTAATAGGAAAAATTTAAATACTCATTTAATGAATGGTTTTTTTACATCAGGTGTTCCAAAAAGTTTAAAAAACACATCGTTTCCTTTTGAATTTAATAACATTCAAAGTCTTAAGAAAATTTTATCAAATAACCAAAATATTGGTACTATCAAAATGGAGATTTATAGAAATCTAGCTCCAAAGAAATCTTTTTTAAGAGAGATCAGGTCTATATGTAATAAAAAAAATATTGTACTTATTTTTGATGAATGCACTTCTGGTTTCAGATCTAATTATGGTGGTATCTATCAAAAATATAATATTGAACCTGATATTGCATTATTTGGAAAAGCTTTAGGAAACGGGTATCCTATCACTGCTTGTGTTGGAAGAAAAAATATTATGGAGGCGATTAACAAGTCATTTGTCAGCAGTACATTTTGGTCTGAAAGAGTTGGATTTTCAGCAGCGCTTGCTACTCTTAAAGAAATGAAAAGAATCAAATCATGGAACATTGTTGAAAAGGCAGGTTTATCACTAAAAAAAGGTTTGGAAAATCTTTCTAAAAATAACAATATAAAATTGGAGATTTCTGGATTACCTGCTTTAACAAACTTTAAAATTATTGATAAAAATTCTGAATTATTTCATGCATATATTACACAAGAAATGTTGAAAAAAGGTTTTCTTTCAACAAATTCTTTTTATTCTTCAATTAGCCATAATAGAAAAAATATAGACTCTTACCTTAATTGTATGAACAAAATTTTTGAAGTAATATCTAAAAATAAGGGAAATAAAAATTTTGCAAATCTGATTGAAGGACCGTTACCGATAAAACCTTTTAATAGAATGAATTAAATGAGCGAGAAAATTTTAGTAATAGCGGCACATCCTGATGATGAAGTTTTGGGATGTGGTGGGACAATAGCAAAAAAAGTTTTTAAAGAAAAAGCAGTAGTTAATACTTTAATATTGTCAAAAGGAATATTATCAAGAGATAATTTGAAAAATAAAAAAAGAAAAATTTTAAGTAATGAAAAGAGTGCTATAGCTGCAAATAAAATACTGGGTGTTAATAAATTAGAAATATTAAATTTTCCTGACAATAGTTTTGATAGCGTTCCCAGGCTTAAACTTATTAAAGAAATTGAAAAAAGAATAAAAAAGTATGCACCAAATACAATTTATACACATTTTCATGGTGATTTAAATATTGATCACCAAATAATTTCTCAAGCAGTGTTAACTGCTTGTAGGCCAATTAAAAAAAAAAAAGTTTCTAAAATTTATGCTTTTGAAGTTTTATCTAGTACAGATTACTCTTTTGGAGTTAATGAAGATTTTAGGCCTAATCACTACGAAAGTATAAATCAATATGTGAAATTAAAGGTCAAATCACTTAAAAAATATGATCATGAAATGAGACCAACGCCCCACTCAAGGTCATATAAAAATATTCTTAATCTTGCAAAATTAAGGGGGTCTCAAATGTATGAAAATTACGCGGAATCTTTTGTCTTGCTTAGATCATTTTCTTAATGAATATTTTATTTAGAGTTGATTGCAATAAAGAAATTGGATCTGGTCACTTTTCAAGATGTTATACACTTTCTCAGACACTTAAAAAAAATCATAAAGTTTTTTTTTTATCAACAAATTTTGATAAAAGATATTTTGGTCAAAAAAGAATTTTAAATTTAATAAATATAAAAGAGTCACAAAAAATTAGTGAATTTAGAGATATTAAAATTACATCAAATATTATTAAAAAAGAAAAAATTGACACTGTAATTTTAGATAATTACACCCTAAAAAAAAAATGGTGCAATTCCATAAAAAAAAAAATTAATAATTTTATAATTATAGATGATAACTTAAAAAAAAATTATAATTGTGATTTGTATTTAGATTACTCAAATATAAAATTTGTAAAAAAAAAAACAAATAAACTTTTAGGATTAAGATATTTCTTATTAAATAAAGAGTATATTAAATTAAAGAATAAATTTTTTTTTAAATCATATGATATTTTTATTAACTTTGGCACAGGAAATTTTATTAATGAAGTTAAAAATTTATTAAAAATTCTAAATCAAATTGATTTTGTAAAAAAAGTTATATTAGTTGGTAGGTATGAAGAATTATTAAAATATAAAAAAAAAAATTACAGATTTAAAATTACTTCAATTAACAAATTTAAGCAATTAGGAAAATATATAAAAAAATCAAAAATATGCATTGGAGGAGGTGGTGTAAATGCACTTGAAAGAACAGTAATAAATAATAAAAATATGATATTTTCTTGTGCTAAAAACCAAATAAGTATGTGTAGATTGTTGAGTGAAAAAAAAAATATAAAATATTTAGGTAAAATTAGTAATTTAAATAAAAAAAAATTCAGAAATAAAATACAAAAAGAAATAATTAATACATTTAAAAAAAAAGATACAAAATTTTTTACTTTAGTTGATGGTAAAGGAGCTTCTAGAGTAGCAAGAGAAATTGAACAATTAAAACAAATTAATGAAAAAATATAAAATTACTTTTTTATTTGATATTACAAATCTATGGTTTGAAAAACAATTTAAGAAATTTTTTTTAAGAAAAAGTAAGAAATATTTTTTTTCTATAAAAAAAGATTATAAAAAAATAAAAAATCAAGATGTAGTATTTGTCATAAATTATACTAAAATTCTCCCAGAATTTTTTTTAGAGCAAAATAAACTTACTTTAATTCCACATCCGAGTAAATTACCAAGAGAAAAAGGTTTTGCACCTGTTCAAAATCAAATACTCAAGAATAAAAAAAAAATTTATTTTTCATTAATTAAAGCAGAAAAAAAAGTTGATTCAGGAGCAATTTATCTTCAAAATAATTTTTATTTAGATGGAACCGAGTTATCTGAAGAAATTAGATTAAAGCAGGGGATGGCATTATTAAAATTAATAGATAATTTTTTGAAAATTTATCCTAAAATAAAAGCTAAGCAACAAAAAGGAAAAAGTAATTTTAATAGAAGAAGAAAAAAAGAAGATAGTGAATTAAATATTAATAAATCAATAAAAGAACAGTTCAACTTATTGAGAATAAATGATAATCAATTATATCCTTCTTTTTTTAAATATAAAAAAACAAAATATGTACTCAAAATATTTAAAAAAAAGTAGATATATTTTTAAATATCTTCCAATGAATAATTTTAAAAATTAAATCTTAATAATGAAAATATCAAGTGCTCACCAACCAGCCTTCTTACCTTGGTTGGGTTTATTACATAAACTTATGCTAGCTGATAAATTTATATTTATGGATATTGCAAAATTTCGAAAAAGAGGTTTTATGCATAGAAATTCTATTGAAATAAATAATAAAAAATCTTTTGTTGGTTTAAAGGTAGACAACCAAAGTGATTTCTTAACCTGTGATAAAGTAAAAATTTCAGCAAATCATAAACTTATAATTTTGGAAATAAGAAATAAATTAATCCTTAATTATAAAAATTTTCCTTTTTTTAAGGATTTAAAAAATTTTATAGATGAGTGTTTAGATGAAAATGATCTTTTATTAAATTCATTGTGTTTTAAACAATTATTATATTTTAAAAAAAAACTAGATTTGAATACTGAAGTTATTTTAGAGTCAGATTTATTAAAAGATGTGCAATTAGATGGACTGAACGCAACTGAAAGACTATTACACCATGCAAAAATTACAAATTCAAATATTTATATAACAGGTATTAATTCTATTAATTATTTAGATCAAGAGATGTTTAAAAAAAACAACATCTATAATTATGTGCAAAAATTTGATTATGAACCTTTTTTAAAATACCAGAATATTAGTGAGCCACTTTCAGTGGTACATCAAATAGCTAAAATAGGTATTAAAAATATTAAAAACATTCTAGCAGGAAGCCAAGTAAATAAACAAAAACTTTTAGAGGAAATAGATAAATATGATAGATCATGAAGTTAGATTTTTGACCAATTCAACAATTGAAGTCTTAAAAAAAAAATTAAAAAGTGAAAAAATATTAATTAGCAAAATTCCTTATAAATTTGTTAAAGATAAAAATTTTCAAAAAGATTATATTGAATATTTCCTCAAAGCAAAAAAAATCAATGAAGTTTATCTTAGAGGATTACCACTTAATGAAAAAAATAATTATGAAACTCAAGAACGTCAACTTATGGAAGAATTTCAAAAAATTAATCATATGTTAAAAAAAAAATTAATTGTAAATCAAGTAATGCAAATACCAAATCCTGAAAATATTAAATTTAAAGATTTTGAAAAAATATTTTTAAGTATTAAAAAAGTTAAGGGTTTTGAATTAATTTCATCGTGGCATAATAAAAAATCAAATGATAAAATTTATGAAAAATATTTAGGATTTGTTAATGAACTTCAAATGCCGTTATCAATTGAAGTTGATTATTTTTTTAGAGATTCCTTAGTATCTTTGGCAAATTTTTTTAATGTAATTAAAAAATTTCCGAATATTAAATACTGGTTACCACATTTAGGTTGTGGTGCATTTTTACACTGGGATAAAATTCTTAATATTTGTGAAAAATCGCCATCTTTAATGACTAGTACAGTAAATTATAATTTATGGGCAGATGTATTAAAATTACCATATTACAGGAAAATTTCATTAAAGTATGCAAGTGATCACCCGTTTAATTCTAAATCGTCAATAAAAATTTATAATTATTGGAAAAATAAATTTTAATAATGAAAAACATAAAACAGATTATAAATCTGTATAACCAAAGTAGTAAAAAAAATCTAGAGCACGAAAAGGTTTTGTGGGCAAGTGATAACACTATGCTAAATCGATATAAGTTATTTTTCAATTTAATAAAAAAAAAAAAAATTAATAATTGGCTAGATATAGGAAGTGGAACTGGTTTAATTTTTCAAATTCATGATAAAAAAAAAATGGAATGTAATTTACGAACTGGATTAGAACTAAATAAAAATTTATATCTATTTTCAAAAAAAAAAAAATATTTAAACAAAACAAAATTAATAAATAAAGATATTATGAAGTTTTATCCAAAAAATAAATTTGATTTAATTTCATTAGTTGGGGTTTTACAAAATTGTGGTCACAACTATACAAAAGTTATAAATAAAGTTATAAATTTACTAGAACCTAATGGTATATTATTTTTAACAACTAAAAATTATTTATGGAAAAAAAATAAAAAGATAGACCCAAAAAAAAATGATCATGAATGGATCAATCCAAATGTGTTAAAAAAAATATTAAAAAAAAATAACTTTAAAAATATTAAAATACTTGGTTTTGAAACGAATTCAGGTAAGATTGTTAAAATAAAAAACTCAAGCACATTCTTTGTTTATGCACAAAATATTTAATAAAAATAAAATCTATTTTATTGCAGAAGCTGGTGTAAATCATGATGGAAATTTTAATAGGGCTAGAAAACTTGTTATTGCAGCGAAAAGAGCAGGAGCTGACGCTGTAAAATTTCAAAGTTTTAAGACTGAAGAATTTTTATCAGATAAAAAACTTATATATAAATATAAAAATAAAAAATTTAATGCTTTTAAAATGTTTAAAAAACTTGAATTTAATCTTAAATGGTACCAAAAATTAAATAAGTTATGTAAGAAACATAATATAGAATTTCTCTCTTCAGTGGCCGATCCTATTTCTGCAAAACAGTATTTTAAATATAATAATAAAATTTTAAAATTAGCTTCTGAAGATATAATAAATTATCCTTTAATAAAATTTTTATCAAAATTTAAAAATAAAATTATTATAGTATCTACAGGTATGGCTAGCCTAATAGAAATTAAAGAAGCAGTGAAAATACTTACAAAAAGAAATAAAGTAATTCTTATGCATTGTGTTTCTTTATATCCAACAAAACTTAACGAAATTAATCTTAAGCGTTTAATTAATTTAAAAAAGAAATTTAATTTAGAGGTTGGTTTTTCTGATCATACAATAGGGTGTCATTCAATGTTAATTGCGAGATCATTAGGTTGCAGAATTTTTGAAAAACATTTTACATTAAATAAGAAATTTAAAGGTCCTGATCATTTTTTATCCATGGATGAAAACGATACAACTGAAGCGATAAAAACATTACAAAGTTACAATAACATTATAGGTGATGGATATATCAATCCTAGAGGTCGAGAGATAAATTCAAAATTTAAATTTCGAAGAAGTATTGTTGCAATCAAAAACATAAAAAAAGGAACACAAATTACTGAAGATATGATTGGGTTAAAAAGACCTTCAAAGGGAATGCACCCAATAAATATTAAAAAGGTTATTGGTAAAAAAGCAAAAAAAAATTTCAAAATAAATGAAAATATTTCAATTTAGTTATTAATTATGAAGATTCATAAAATTTCATATTCTAAAGCAAAAAAAGTTAATATTTATCAAGTATTAAGTAAAAATAAAATTTTAATTGTTGAAAAATGTTTTACTGAAAAAACTATGGAACAAGCAAAAAAAGAGTTAATTAATTTTTTTAAATTAAAAAAATTTAATTTTACAAAATCGAGAAATAAAAAACTTTTTCATAGATGGGACCATAATCCAAAAAAAGCTAGATATAAAAGAATTATGTGTTCTACAACTTTTGATTTAAAAGATATAAAATATTTTAAAAACTGTATCGATATACTGAAAAAAGGTATTTTTCTCAAAAAAAATTATATGAAAAATTATTTCAGGTTTAATAATGAAAAAAAAACAGAATTTAAATTTGAACCAAGAGGATCTTTGTATCCAAAAGGAGGTGGATATTATCAATTTCATTCTGATTTTTTTTCAGGTGAGAAAATATTAGATGTTATACCATTAACTAATATCAATATTGATTTTCAAGAAGGAGGTCTCACAGTTATTAAAAAAAAAAAAAGAATAAATTTAGAGCGATTTTTAGAACCTGGATCGATAGTATTAATGGACTCAATCATTAAACACGGAATTTTACCAATTGATAATAAAGAAAAATTAAAGAAAAAACTTCTTACTGGAAGATTTTCATTAATATCAGTGATGAGTCATGTTTGATTTATAAAATTTTGCAATATTTAAATAGTTAATTAAAATGATAACAATTTTTTTTATAGTATTATTAATCATTCTTTTTTATTATTTTATTAGTTCAAATATTAATAAAAAAAGTATAATTCAAAATAAAATATTTTTAAAACTTTCTAATTATTTACCTCAAAATGTAAAAAATGTAATAAAAAGATTTATATTTCCTCATAAATTTTTTCAATATCAATTTGATAAAAAGATGGAATTAGAAATTAATAAACTTGAACTACAATATGGATTTGAACTTAATGAGTTTGATAAACTAAATAAAAATCCATTAAACAAACAAAATTTTTTAATCAAAACTACTGCACAAAATTGTTTTGAAATAAAAAAAAATGATAAAATTTTTATTCACAAGAATAAATTTAATATAGATAATATAGAAATAAACGCGTTTTCAAAAAATACAAAAAATCAGTGTGTTAATTTAAAATTAAATGACTTAAGTAAAAATAATTACATTGTCTATAATAATAATAATATCATCATTCAAGCAGATCTTTTTTTTGAAAAATTTAGTGATGCAATCTTTTTCCAAATAATTGTTGATAATTTTTTTTATGGATACTTTGCTATAGACAACAGAAGACAATATGAAGAAAATAAAAATTTACTTGTTTTTCCTACAACAAATTTTTTTAATTATAACAGTAATCTATTAGAAATAAATAAATACTCTTCTATAGAGTATATTGTTCACCCAAATGAGATTCCAACCACATCAATTAATACATGGCATGGAATAGAGATTGAGAATGATTTTTACAAATCGATGACTAATCAATTATCTATTTTCAAAGATTGTGATATTTTAAATGATTACACAATCGAAAATATAAGATTAGATAAATACAAAAATATAATTTTTCCTATGCATCAAGAATATATATCAGAAACAATTTTAAAAAAATTAGTCAATATAATGAATGGTCAAAATACCAATATTATTTCTATTGGAGGAGCAAATTTCTTGAATAACATCCAAATTCATTATGATGACGATAAAATAAAATATATCAATTATTTTCAAAATGAAAATGAGAGAATAAACTTTAAAAAGTACAATTTAAACTCTTACAATTGGTCCGACTATAAAGATTGTAATTATAAATCAGATGAAAATTTTTTAAAAGGTATAACTTTTTCAGGAGAAATGATGGATTATAAAGATAATGATAATAGTGAAAGTTATTTTTTTAATATAATTTCAAAAAGTAATGATAAATTACCAGTTTTTACAGTTACAAAATTTAATAAGGGTAAATTGATTCAATTTAATTCTGATTATGTCGCAGTAAGATTTT
>MDTG01272302.1_pt1 | contig 29441 bp, 30 predicted proteins | sample 811421 | NCBI WGS metagenome assembly MDTG01 (sample SAMN05326645, study PRJNA326480) | marine metagenome | isolation source: seawater | place: Pacific Ocean: South East | collected 2011 | reverse complement strand
CCTATAGCAAGAAATTTTTATACCAGTGTAAAGTGTTTTTCAAATGCACCCACTCCTCTACCCGGAGGGGAGAAAGAGGTACTATTCGATTCTCAACATCACATTTGTATAGAAAATCATGCAATAGGAAACTACTTCACAGAAAAACTGATTGATTCTTTTCTTACATTGAGCATTCCAATTTATTGGGGATGTACCAATATAGAGGATTATTTTGATGTTGACGGAATGATTTTATTTGATACAATAGATGATCTATTAGAGAAACTTAACGATATAACTCCAGAACATTATTTCAATAAACTTGATGTCATGAAAGAAAACAAAAAACGAGCGATAGAGTATGCCAACTTTGATGAAAGAATTTTTAAGGAAATAATAAAGCATGATCGTACAAATAACAATGACCCGAAATGAATTGTTTCTTATCAAAGAAATGATGCCTATTTGGCGGAAGTATGCAGATGCTTTTGTTTTTATGGATGATTGTTCCACTGACGGAACTAGTGAGTGGTTAGAAGAACATAAAGATGAGTTTAATATTGTGTCTGTTCTTAAAACCGAGGCTGCTGGAGATGCCACACATAAAGAATCAAATGTGAGACAGGCTTTGTTTGATGAGGCATTTAAGCATTCTGGTAATATTATTTGTTTGGACAGTGACGAGTATCTAGATGGTCACATAAGCAAGGAACAATTAGAGGAAGCACTTGAAAATAATAAAGATACTCTACTGTATTGTCCGTGGATTCAGTATACCGGAAAGAATAGAGTAAGAGTTGATGGACCTTGGAAAAATAACTTCAAAGACAGAATATCAAGTTACTCCACTAGACCTGAGTTTAAAAAAGCGGAGATGCACTCCGAACATCTTCCCCATCCGGGTAGACATGGTGTTGTCAATTCTCCCGGTTTATTTATAGCACATTTACAATGGTTAGACAAACCAACTGTGGCTGTTAAACAATATTTCTGGAAAGTAACTGATTATGTTAATCATGCTACCTATGGTCATGATGTTACTCCTCCCTCTGCGTATGACGAATCTGTTGCAAATTTTGATTGGGAATATGTTGACTTCGATTTTGATCTGAAGGTGGATCCTGAGATATATTCTAAACAGGATTTGAAAGAAAGTTACAAATATAAGTTCATTAAAGAAAATGTAAAAAAATATAATATTCCAAACCTCAATGATTGGGGAATGAATATTCATGGAGATGTATGATATGGTAACCGAAACGTGTAAAATTAATAATTTTAATAAGGACTATTTAAAGTATCTGTTTCCCCAGAGAACCAGACTTACTACAGAATATGCCCTTACCGAAGATTCTCCCCAAGAGGAAGTTGACGCGGCATTGACAAAGATGAATCAAACAGACTATGATATGATTAAGGATTATCTTCCACAACTCTGTGAAAATTCTTTGGACATTGGTTGTGGCTTGAGTTTGATTGATGTGGCAATTTACAATCATTATCCTGATAATTATTATCCAAAGAGTAGGGTTCTTGATATTTTTCTTTTGGATAAAACCGAACTCGATACTACAAAGATTTCTGGGTTCAATGAGGAGTATAGAGGATATAACAGCATGAGTGCTGCTCGTGAGATAATGACCGAAAACGGAGTTCCTGATGAAAAAATCCACACGTTTGAAGTTGATGAGCATGATGAATTATATGAAAAGAAATTTCATCTCATAACTTCACTCTTGTCATGTGGTTGGCATTATAATGTTGATACCTATATGGATTTGTTTGAGAAAACTTTACACCCCGAAGGGCGCATCATTATTGATATTAGACATGATACTGGACAAGTTGAAAAAATGAAGTCTAAATTTAAATTGGTTAAACAAATTTATAATCACGCCGAATCTAAGCATACTGGTGGAAACATCGGAGATCGATACGTCTTTAAACATAAGTGAAGTGATAATTATACATTATGAAAGAAATTTTAGAACTAGTAGAAAAATTTATCGATGAAAAGAATGAAAAGAAGTCATGGACACCGGGAAAGGACTGGGTTCAATATGCAGGACCATATTTTGGTGTAGAGGAATATACTGCTTCTATTAAAACACTACTTGATGGGTGGTTGGTTCTTGGTAAAAATGGCATTCGATTCGAAAATCAGTTTCCTAAATTGATGCAAAAGGAGTTTGGTGTATTAACTAACAGTGGAAGCAGTTCCAATCTTATAATGATGTCTGCGTTGACATCAAAAAGATTGACAAATTTTCCTAAAGGCACTAAAGTAATAACTCCTATTGCCGGATTTCCTACTACAATAAATCCTATATTTCAAGTAGGATTTGAACCTGTATTTGTTGATATTGAATTAGATACTCTAAATTTAAATTTAGATCAGGTTGAGGAACGTGCGAAGGAGGGTTGTAAGATTATAACCTTTGCACATGTTCTCGGAAACCCCCCTAATATGGATCGACTAATGGAGATAATAGATGAGTATGGACTCATTCTATTAGAGGACTGCTGTGACGCTCTGGGATCCACCTACAAGGATAGGGCTTTAGGTAGTTACGGTGACTTCGCGTCTTGTTCTTTCTATCCCGCACATCATATCACTATGGGTGAAGGTGGATTTGTTGCATGTAATACCAAGATGCAGGAAATTGTTGCTAGGAGTTTTCGTGAGTGGGGAAGAGGATGCTATTGTGTGGGTCAAAAGGCAGGTCTTCTGAAGAATGGGACATGTAAGAACCGTTTTTCTAATTGGTTACCTGCGTTACCTGATGAAATATTTGATCACAAGTATGTGTACGATGAGATAGGATATAATCTCAAACCTACAGATTTACAGGCAGCGATGGGTCTAGTACAGTTGGATAGACTCCCGGAGATCATAGAAAAGAGAAAGTATAATCATAAAAGATTATGTGATATATTCTCTAAGTATGATGATTATTTTGTAATTCCCAAGAAAACAGAGCACTCGGATCCTGCTTGGTTTGCATTTGCTTTGACCATAAAAGATAATGCTCCTTTTGCAAGGAAAGATATAGTAGATCATTTAGAGAATGCAATGATTCAAACTAGACCGTACTTTGCTGGTAATATTATGTTACAGCCTGCTTACGAAGGCCTCATGGATCAGAATCAAATTGTTCGTGATTATCCAAATGCAAGAAAAGTTACCACTGATACATTTTTCTTGGGAACTAGTCCGGTCATTACTCCAGAGCAACTCGATTATATTGAAAAAATTGTGGATCAGTTTTGCGGGGATTTAAAATGAAACGAGTGATTAATTGTTATAATCAGTATCATTTGGGTGATTGTATACAGACGTTGCATTTTTTAATACATGCAACTAAGTGCAATAATGTAACTTTTAATTTTCTATGCAATCCAGCATATCACTCCCAATTGAAAGAGTTTATAGGAAATGATGGGGTTAATTTATATTCGGTAGTTCCTGCTGATACAGATCATGAAAATTTTATTAACACATGGATAGGTGCTCATAATTATTCTCAGATATGTGATGATTCTGATGTAATTTTTGGCGATGATTCTGATCAAGGAACATTTTTTCTCATTTTATCTAAGATTTTATCCGACAAAATGGGAATAGAATGTCCGTTTTCTAAAAAATCAGACATGATCTACAATGAATCCTCTTTGGAGTCTTCTTGCGAGACATCCATCGACTCTTACGATTATTTGTTTATCAATAGTCAAAACATGAGCATTCCCTTTCCAAATTTTGAAGAAGAGGTATCAAGTTTTATTGAACGGTTGCAGTTTAAGAATAAAAAGGTTATTACAACTACAAAATATCTTGACCTTCCTTGTACTCTGGATTATAATTTTAGTGTAGTGGACATTGCAAAATTATCTAAAAATGTTAAACATATTGTAGGTGTCAACACGGGTCCACTACACCTTTGCATGAATAAATGGACAATTGAGAATGTGGAAAGTTTTACAGTATGGTGTCCCGCAGAAACCTTTAATTACGGATCTAAGTTTAGATCCGTAAAATCCCTTGGAGAGATAGATGAGAGTAATCTTTAGTATTATTTTAAATGGCAAACATCATTTGTTACACAATGATCAATATAGATTTATATTAGATAATTGTGATAAGTGGGTGGTAGTAGAAGGCGCATCCCAATCTAATGGTAGCACTCAGTGGTGTAAAACCATTCCTGATGAATATCACAATAACGGTGCAAGTGTCGATGGTACTAGAGAGTTTATGGAAGAGTTGGCGAAAACAGAATCCAATTTAGTATACGTTCCCTCTGATGGTTTCTGGAATTCTAAAGACGATCAGGTAAATCGTGCAATCGAAGAAGTCAAGAAACTCACTGACAAATGTTTTCTTTGGGAATTTGACATCGATGAACAGTGGACAGCAGAGGCACTTGATCAGGGAGAGAAAGAACTGACGGAAGGTAATCTAAAGTATGCCGGGTTTATGAGTAGATATTATGTTGGTAAGAATTTGCTCGCAAAAGGTCATTGGGGTGAAGGAAGGGATGGGGGTTACATCAGACTATGGGATTGGGAAGGTGAATCTTTTGTTCGTCATGAACCTCCAACTCTGGAGGGATGTGAGGATAAAGAAGGTAAGATGCTGAGTCCTATATTTGATCATTACAGTTATTATTTCGACGAGGATGTTAAATTTAAAGATGCTTGGTATAGTGGTCACGAAAACATTTATGAAAGATGGAAGTACGTTAACTCTTTACCCAAAGAAGTTTTCCCGATCCACATTTCAGCGTTGATCACTGGGTACTGGGGAACAACTGATACTGGTATATTTTGGGAAGATCTATGAAAAAATTAATATGTTTTAGTCTATGGGGGAATGACAAGAAGTATACTAGTGGTGCTATTGAAAACTTAGAATTGGCTTCTACCTATTATCCCGGATGGATTTGTAGATATTATATTTCTAAAGAAAATACTTCACCTGAACTTATACGAAAAATGAAAGAATATGATAATTGCGAAGTCTTCATGCATGATCAAATAGATTCACAATGTCAAAGACTAATTAGATTCTTCCCTCTTCAGGAATCTGATGTTGAATATTTTATCGTAAGGGATTTGGATTCTCGGTTAGGCAGAAGAGAGGCCTCTGCTGTGGAGGAGTGGATACAATCTGGGCATGATTACCATATAATGAGAGACAATGTGGAACATGCAGTTCCTATGATGGCTGGGATGTGGGGAGCAAAGGGTAACCTTGTTCCTGATTTTTCTTCTCTAGTAGAGAAGCATAAGTTAACATTGGGAGAAGAGTTTGATACCAATGTTCAAGTGGATCAGCAGTTTCTTTGGAATTACATCATACCCAAAATTAAAAGTGCATTAGTTCATGATGAAAGCACTCATCTTGGGGGAAATAAATATCCTACAGAGAGATTAGAAAATGAAATTCCTGAGTTTATAGGTCAATCATATGAAGATTTTGTATTATGAATATTGAAGAAAAAAAAGTAGTTTATGTCACTGGATGTCTGGGATTTATTGGATCTTATGTCACTAGATTATGCCTGGATCGTGGTTGGTATGTAAAGGGTGTTGATAAAATAACCTATGCTGCCAATAAAAATCTTCTCTCGGAGTTTGAATCCTACGATAATTTTTCATTTGTGCATTGTGATATAAACGAGTTAAAATTTTTATATGACTGTGATTATGTGATTAATACGGCAGCAGAAACACACGTTGGTAATTCTATTGCGAATAGTGATGATTTTGTTGAGTCCAATATAAACGGTGTGCATAATATTTTAGAGTTGATAAAAAATTATCGACAAGAACACACCAAGGTTCCTACTCTGTTACATTTCAGCACAGATGAGGTGTATGGGGATATAGAGGATGGTGCGCACACGGAAAATGATATATTAAAGCCTTCTAACCCTTATTCTGCAACTAAGGCGGCCGCCGACATGTTAGTGCTGGCGTGGGCCAGAACTTATAATATCCCATATGTGATTGTTCGTCCCACCAATAATTATGGCATTGGCCAGTATGTTGAAAAATTAATACCAAAGGCTTGTAAGTTCTTGAAACTTGGTAGAAAAATACCACTTCACAATAATGGAACACCTGTCCGAAATTGGTTACATGCAGAGGATACGGCTAACGCTGTTATAAAGATTATTGAGTCTGGTATGAATAATGAAATTTATAACATCGCTGGCGGGTTCGAACAAACCAACATGGATACTGTTCATAAGTTAATTTCTGTATTGACAGACGGGGAAGAATATGATATAAAAGACTATGTTGATACCTCATTTTCTCGTGTGGGACAAGATTTAAGGTATGCTTTGGATGACTCTAAACTTCGCTCTTTGGGATGGGAACCCAAGAAAGACTTTGATACAGAAATCATCGACATAGTAAATTACTACAAGAATAAATTTATATGGTAAACGATAGTAAAATTAGGGTAGCAGATTACATTGCAAATAAGATTCATGAAATGGGAGTGAATCATATTTTCACTATAACTGGCGGTGGTGCCATGTTTTTGAATGATGCAATATTAAGAAATCCCAATATAGAAGCTATTTGTGGTCACCACGAACAAGCGTCTGCAATGTCAGCCGTTGGTTATTCTAAGTACAGCGGAAAGTTGGGAGTTGTAATGCCAACAACAGGTTGTGGTGCAACCAATACCATAACGGGGTTATTGGATGCGTGGCAAGATAATGTTCCCATGCTTTTTGTATCGGGTCAGATAAATTCTCACCAAACAATGAGTAATTATGATTTACCATTGAGACAGATTGGTGTTCAAGAAGCAGATATTGTTGAGATAGTAAAGAGTATCACTAAATATGCAGTTCTAGTTGATGATCCAAAACAAATTCGATACCATATGGAACGAGCGATCCACGAGGCCTTTTCGGGTAGACCCGGTCCTGTTTGGTTAGATATTCCTTTGGATATTCAATCCACTCTCATAGATCCGGAATCTTTGGTTGGGTATCATCATACCGCCTCCGATGCTTTTGATGAGATATGGTGGTCTTGGCCAAAACCTGATTTAGAAGAGGTGAGTGAGTATTTTCGTTGTGCTCAACGTCCGGTAATATTAGCGGGTAATGGTGTAAGGTTATCTGGAGCCAGTGAGGAATTTAAACAGTTTGTAGAGAAATATAATATTCCAGTGGTTAATACTTATCTTGCAGCAGATCTATTACCAACAGATCATCCGCTCAACATAGGTAGAGTTGGAATTAAGGGCAATAGAGCAGCCAATTTTGCATTGCAGAATTCTGATCTAGTATTAACGATAGGGACTAGACTAGGAATTCCTGTTACGGGTTACATTTATGAAAACTTTGCACGAGAGGCAAAACTTGTTGTTGTCGATATTGATGATAAAGAACATCAAAAGAACACTATAAAGATAGACAAATTTATCCACTCGGACGCAAAAAAGTTTTTACAAAGATTTGAAGCCTCAAAGTGCCCAGACAACTGGTCCAAACAATGTTTAGGGTGGAAAACTAATTGGCCCGTATTTTCGGAAGAACATTTAAATGACAGTGACGGTATAAGTTTTTACGGATTTATGAAAGTTCTTTCTGAATGCACTAGGGACGATGACGTTGTGGTTTCTGATGCCGGATCTGCTTATTATGTTTCCTCTCAAGCGGTTCATATAGAAAAAAATCAGAGGTATATTACTTCCGGTGCTCAAGCCGATATGGGATTCACGTTGCCTGCCAGCATAGGTGTTTCGGTTGCAAAAGATAGCGGAGATGTAATTGGTATTGTTGGGGACGGTTCGTTCCAAACAAATATTCAGGAATTGCAAACAATGGTTCACAATAAATTGCCTGTCAAAATGTTTGTTTGGAATAACAATGGTTATCTCTCTATTAGAACAACACAAAGAAAGTTTTTTGATGACGGATTTATTGGAACCGATGTAGATTCGGGTGTGTCGTTCCCCGATCTTGAAAAGGTATCAGATGCGTATGGTATAAAGTATATACGATCATCCGATATAAATAAACTGAAAGATGATATTAACGAGTCTTTGAGTCATAATGGGCCCGTGATATGTGAAGTGATTTGTAAAGAATGGGATGAAGTATTGCCTACTATTAGTAGTAAGAAACTACCAAACGGAAAAATGTTTTCTAAACCCTTAGAGGACATGTATCCCTTTTTGTCTCGTGAAGAATTTTTGAACAACATGATTGTAACCCCTGTGGAGGAAATTTAATATGCCAGCGGACAGCAAAACTAAAAAAACAATTTTAACACTCAACAACAATAAAAAGAATAATGACCCTACAGTTCTGGTGACTGCGTATGATTATCCTCAAGCAAGGATTGCAGACATGGCTGGAGTTGATGCTATCTTGATCGGTGACTCTCTCGGAATGACAACTCTTGGTCACAAGACAACAATTCCGGTTACTATGGATAATATGATTGCGTCATCCGAAGCAGTTTGTAGGGGAGCAAAGAATGCCTTAATTATTGGTGACATGCCCTATATGTCATATCAGCAGTCGAATGAACTCGCGGTAGAGAACGCCGGTAGGTTTATCGTTGCTGGTTGTGATATGGTTAAGGTAGAGGGTGCAATGACGGAGCGAATCAGAGCAATCTGTGATGCTGGTATCATGGTTATGAGTCACCTTGGACTTACTCCACATACACGAGCAAAACTTGGTGGATATAAGGTTCAGGGCAAGACTGCAAAACAAGCAGAGATTGTTCTGAAGCAAGCCTTAGAATTACAGGATGCGGGCTGCTCCGCGCTTCTCCTAGAAGCGATGCCAAAGGAACCGGCCGGAATGATTGCAAAGGAATTGGATATTCCTGTCTATGGAATTGGTGCAGGTGATGAGGTTGATGGGCAGTTGGTTATTTTCCATGATCTCATGGGACTTTTCTGGGAATTTAAATCTAAGTTTGTTAAGAGATACTGTGAAGCAGGTCAAATTATGGCAAGTGCTCTTACCGATTATGTTAATGAAGTTCGTAGCCGACAATTTCCAGCAGAGGAAAACTTCTATGAAATTAAAGAAGAGGAACTTGAAAAATTGCTTGGAGATTCTAAGTGGAAATATGAAACGGATCAAGGATTCCCGACAAATCACTCAGCAACTCCAAATACGGTAACCGATAAAGACAAGTGAATATATTAGTAACAGGTGGTAATGGATATATTGCCAAAAGTCTTGTTAAAGGGTTTTCTGGTAAGTACAATATAACTAGTGTCACTAGGAATGATTTTGATCTATCGGATCCCGTTCTTACTTCTGAGTGGTTTAGAACTAGAGAATTTGATGTTGTTGTTCATACTGCGGCCGTCGGGGGAAGTAGGTTGTCTCCCGACGGCCCTGATGTTCTTCGGCAAAATTTGATGATGTATTATAATTTATTGTCAAATAAAAAATCTTTCGGTAGGTTAATATCTTTTGGATCTGGTGCAGAACTGTTTCATAAAGAAACTCCATATGGTATGAGCAAGAGCATAATATCTGAGTCCATAAGAAATACTGATAATTTCTATAACCTGAGAGTATTCGCAGTTTTTGATGAGAACGAACTGGATAGAAGATTTATAAAATCAAGTATAAATCGTTATATTAATAAACAACCAATTATCATACACTCGGAAAAAATTATGGATTTTTTCTATATGCAAGATTTAATTTCTTTGGTAGAATACTATATTAACAATGATAACCTTGAAAAAGAAATTAATTGTTCGTATCAAGGGAAAAAAACACTATTAGAAATTGCTTCCATTATAAATGATCTAGATAATTATACTGTTCCTGTTTTTATAGAAACAAAAGATTATGGATTTTATTGTGGGGTGAGTGATTTGCCTATTAAGACTTATGGGTTGGAATCTGGTATAGAGAAAACCTACAAAATTATGAAAGATAATTGTAATGAAAATTGACAATGTAATATTTTCCACATCAGAAGAATATAGTAAGTTCTGGAACATCCAGTCCAAAATTTATAAAACTGCTCTGGGAATAGAACCTATCTGCATTCTTTATGGCAAAAAGAGTAACACCGACATGTCTGAAGAATATGGGACTATTATCGAGAGAGAATTTATTGAAAACTTGCCAAAGGTCTTACAGATAACATGGTCCAAATTTGATTATACAAAAACCGATCCAGAAAAAACTTGGATGATTGGTGATATTGATCTTATTCCTCTCAATAAAGAATACTTTACATCGAATATAGATTCTGCACCAGAAGATTCTTATCTACATTTAAATTTCTCAGCAATATCTGTTGTCAGGCGAGGTGTTCTGGACGGCTTTATAAAGGAAGGTCCGGCGGTTCTTAGGCGAATTAGATATGGTTGTCACGATAGTGGTGCAGACTTACCAGCACATTATCATGTTTCTAAGGGTAGTAATTTTATTAATTTGTACGAATTAAATAGATCCTTTGATGAGCAAATACGTCATATAGTAGACTCTGGAATTTATGGTCACGGAGCACACTGTCAACCCCCGTGGCCAAAACCATCCCAAGATGAACTAATGAATTTTGAAAGTTTTTATTGGTTAGCAGAAGAAAATTATTCATCAGTGATGCTTTATAATGCACTATCTGATAATAAGATAAAATTTATAGGTTATCATTACGATAATAGAATAAACAGAATCGATAGGAGCATGTGGTCAGATGAGAAAAATGATTATGTGTATGATATTAATCTATTAAAACAGAAACATGTTGTTGATTTACATTGTTATCGTCCCTTCGATAAACAAAAAGAACAAATGAATAGAATAATTGATGAGTCTGAAATTTTTTCTGATAAATGAAAAATCTTATTTGTATAACTGGGAGTTCTGGTGTAGGTAAAAGTACTTTATCTAAGTTTTTATATTTTATTTTTGGGTGTAATGATGTAGTGACTATAAATGGTGATGATGCTCACAAGTGGGAACGTGGAGATACCAATTGGAACATACACACACATTTGAATCCATCATCTAATAATTTACATGAAGAGATTGAAAGTTTAAAAAAACTAATTTCCGGTGAATCAATAATGAGAAAAAGATACAATCACGACACTGGAAAATTTGACGCTCCTGTTAATATTGATCCAAAAGAAATCATATTGTATGAGGGTTTACATGCTCTATATGGTACTATGTCTGAATTATGTGACATTGGTATTTTTGTAGAAACAGAGAGAGATTTACTGACACAATGGAAAGTTGAGAGAGATACTACAAAGCGGGGATATACTGTTGATGAAGTAAAGTCGGCAATAAAAAGAAGAGAAATTGATGAATCCTTATATATTGAACCACAGAAACAAAAGGCTGATATAATTATTAGATTCGAAGAAAAAAGAGATAAAAAGGTTCATCTCGAATGCACATATGTAACGGGTGTCGGTAAGGAAATAGGAAAAAAAATAAAAACCATGTATGATAGGCATAGAGATTTTCTTTCTCTTTGCGAAATGACTTCTCTTGAATATGATTTAGTTCAACACCAAGGCGGGAACATCTCCTATAAATTCGAAGATAAGATGGTGATAACTTCATCTGGGAAAAATATGGGAGATGTTACTTTACTCGATGGGTTTAGTTTATGTGATAGTGAGGGAAACCTTCTAGACTTTAGTCAAAATCGACCATCTATGGAGTACGGGGTACATTTAAAGATACCACATAATTTTGTTTTACATACACATCCTATTCATTTGAATACTATTCTTTGCTCCAAGGAATCTAAAAAAATTGTTTCTGAAATCTTAAAGGATTATGATTATAACTACGTTCCATACTTTACTCCGGGACAAGACTTGAAGAATAACTTTATACCCAATTCAGAAAACACTATAAATTTATTAGAGAGTCATGGTTTGATTTGTTCGGGTTATTCTTTTCAGGAAGTTTTTACAACTAGTATGGAAATAAACCAATTATGTAAAATTTGGTTACTTAAAAACTCTAAGAATTTTAAACAATTTTCCACAAAAAATAAAGTTCATGGGTTTTTATTTCCTGATGCTGTGGTGTTGCCGGAATCTATGCGATCTGTTAATGATTATATGTTGAGTTTGCACAGAGAAGTCGGACTGACTTCTAATTTTCTTTCGGAAAAGGAAATACATAAACTGAGTGGTATGGAAGAGGAAAAATATAGGAAATCTTTAGTATGAAAATTATTGTTCCCATGGCCGGGCTAGGTCAAAGATTTGTGGATGCAGGATATACTGATCCAAAACCGTTAATACATGTTGCAAACAAAAAAGTAATAGAACATATAGTCGATATGTTTTCTGTTGATGATGAGTTTATTTTCATTTGTAATGAGGATCATTTGTCCCAAACAAATATGAAAGAAGTTTTACACGAAATTTGCAAAAAATGTAAAATTGTATCGATGCCCTCCCACAAAAAGGGCCCAGTTTTTACCGTTCAGCAGGTTTACGATTTAATAGATGACGACGAAGAGGTTGTAGTTACTTATTGCGATAACCCATATTTATGGGATAGAGAAGACTTCTTGGAGTATGTGAAGAAAAATAAGTTAGACGGTTGTATATTGTCGCATTCTGGATTTCATCCGCATACACTCAACAATACAAAAATGGCTTTTATGAGAACTGTTAATAATTTAGTTACAGAAATAAAAGAAAAAGAGTGCTACACAGATAATCCAATGAATGAACATGCCTCCACCGGAACTTACTACTTTAGTAAAGGTTCTTACATAAAAAAATATTTTGATGAAGCAGTCATTAATAATATTCAATACAACGGGGAATATTATGTAACTCTTGTATATAACCTATTAATAAATGATGGGTTATTGGTTGGTTATTATGACACACCTTTTGCCACGGTTATGGGTACACCCGAAGAGGTGGATAATATTGAGGCATGGAACTCTATTTTAAATAAAGGTCAAGTTAAAAATGAAGATGACTTATTGAATTGTTATCGCTATTGGAAAGATTATTATGAGAGTGATTTACGTTGATGTTGACGAAACAATATGCAATACGCCGGACAACCCAAGAGTGTATGAAGATGCAAAACCGATCCAAGAAAATATCGATAAAATTAATAGACTATATGACGAGGGAAATACAATAGTGTATTGGACTGCAAGAGGAAGTCGTAGCGGTATTGATTGGTTTGATTTAACAAAATCTCAATTATCTAATTGGGGTGCGAAACATCATAAACTTAGATGTGATAAGCCCTATTACGATATTTTCTATGATGATAAGACAATGAGAATTGAAGAAATATGAAATTAATAGCCCACAGGGGAAATACCAACGGTCCCAATTTAAAAAGAGAAAATACTCAATCATATATTGATGAGTCTATAGGTAAGGGATATGACGTAGAAATAGATGTTTGGGTGGTAAAGGGTGAATTATTTTTAGGTCATGATGAACCGATTAGTATGGTTGATTTGGAATGGTTACTTGGTAGGTCTAAAAATTTATGGATACATTGTAAAAATTTTAATTCTTTGCAGTTTCTATTGAATTATGATCAATTAAAATTATTCTTCCATGAAGAAGAAAGATACACAATTATTAGTAATGGTTTAATATGGGCCCATGATTTGAGAGAAGTAAATGATCAGTGTATAATACCGTTGTTGTCCGAGGAAGATTTGGTTTCTTGGAACCCCACCGAGGTTTTTGGTATTTGTTCTGATTATGTTGATTATTTAAAATAAAGAACTGGAATATAAAAATGAGAACTCCCGAGATACACTATGGTACAAATTTTGGTAAATATATTGTTAGTCTAATCGTTAATAATAAATCAATTCAGAGAGTTATAGAGATAGGTTCTGGTAGCGGCAATGGCTCCACACAATGTCTTGCCGCTGCACTCCAGGCTAATCAGACGGAAAATACTAAACTAGTTTGTATGGAGCCAACTGAATATTTTAGTGATCTAGAAAAAAATACAGAAAACTTTTCTTTTGTGGAATGTCATAAGAATACCAGTATTTCATATGATTCGTTTTCATTAAAAAATTATGAAGATTATATCTCGTACTGTATCGAGCATAGGGAAGTATTGAACTCCTTGAAAGGCAGAGAATTGGAATCTGTACGAGAGGACCTCGAATCCCGTATCAACTGGTACAATCAGGATATAGTTCATTTTAAAGGATCAGATACAGGGGTTTTAAATAATCTGACAGAAGACTATGATCTGTGTTTGATTGATGGTAGCGAATTTTCTGGATATGACGAATTTTTATTAGTTAAAGATAGAGTAAGTATAATTCTTCTCGATGATGATAATGAATATAAAAACTACAAAACTAAACTTCACCTAAGCGAAGATAATGATTGGATATGTGTTGGACACGAGGCAGAAAGAAATGGGTGGAGTTCATGGATACGTAGGAAATGAACTATACATACAATGAACAAAAGGATTTTTTATCATGAAACCAACTATTACTCTGTGTATGATTGTTAAAGATGAAACTCACGTTATCGAGAGGTGTCTGCGTTCCGTCGCTCCCTTCGTAGACCGATATGATATCACTGATACGGGATCTACAGACGGAACTCCCGATAAAATAAAAGAAATAATGGATGAATTGGGTGTTCCAGGTGAAGTATACCTTTCTGATTGGAAGGGATTTGGTAATCATGCAGGTAATATTGGATCTCGTACCGAAGCGTTTCGTAATGCCGATAATAAAGCAGACTATGCGTGGGTTATTGATGCAGATGACTCTTTAGTGGGTGAGTTGAAACTACCCGATGATGCTGATGCTGATGCGTACTCCCTAAAAATACAGAGGGGTGACTTTGTATGGTGGAGAAATCAAATATTTAAAACTTCTTCTAGGTGGAGATATGAGGGCATACTTCACGAGTATGCAGCGTGTGATAATGAAAATGCAAAAGTTAGTCGATTGTTTGGAAACTATAGCGTAGAGGCTAGAACTGAGGGTAATCGAAATGTGGGTATAACTCCAGTAGAAAAGTATGAAAGGGATGCTGAAACTCTGAGAAATGCTTTGGAGGATGATCCGGATAATGCGAGGTATCAATTTTACCTAGCACAGTCATACTTCGATTCTCAACAATGGGATAATTCACTCGAAGCGTATCAGAAACGAGTTGATATAGGTGGATGGCCTGAGGAAGTTTTCTATAGCATGTATAGAGTTGCAATTCTTAAGGGCATAAAAGGCGAACCTAATATGGACGTAATTAGAGCATTCGAGGACTGCTATAACTATAAACCTGACAGAGCAGAACCTTTATATCAGATATCAAGAATTTATCGTTCTATGGGTAAAAATGCTTTGGCATTTATGCACGCAAGCACTGGTATCGGAATTCCTTATCCAGACAATGATATTCTTTTCATTCAGGAGGAAGTATATAAGTATGGGTTACTGGATGAAATTGGTGCAACTGCTTTTTATGCAGGTAAACCTCATATGGGATATGCCGCATGTAAACGACTTATTGAGGAAAATTTAATCCCACCAGAACAAAAAGAGAGAGTTAGGCAAAACTACGAAAGTTATACTAACATTATGCAGCAAATGCAACAACAACAGATGATGAAGGAAATGGATTCACAAATTGATGATTTGAAGAAAAAGCAACAAAATAAAGAAACTGCCAAAAAGTATAAAAAGAAGAAAAAGAAGAGATAAAACTTCTTAATACATAAGAAGTGTAGGTTTAGGAAAAACATAATGTCTCAGTTTGTTCTTCAATCTAAAATTGATAATAAGTTTTCTAAAAACGATCTTTTCATAAAAGCACCTAACAATGTGGGTGTTGATGAAGTTGTAAATTTTGGAGATGGTATTTCTAGTATTGTTCTTGAAACCGAGGACAAAACTTCAGTTATCAAATTTATAGGATCTCATAAAACCATTAATGAGTATTTTAGAGAAATAGAGGAAACTGAAAGGGATCAGTATATACTCAAGGAAACTTTAAACTCCTCTCTACAAAGAGGGGATGTTTTATTTTCCACCGATAATTCCCCCAACGTGGAAATTAGAATCAGTCCCGGTATACACAGTTTGGATGTAGAAAGCACAGATGGAAATGTTTATCGTTTCAGTGGCAGTAAAAATAACATAGATGAACTTTTTAGATACTTTCCTACCGAAGTTGTGGAAGAGGAGGAGCAAGTTTTATTGGGTGAACAAGGCCCTCCTGGCCCACAGGGTCCTAGAGGGAAAGAAGGTTCTGTTGGACCTCGTGGGCCTAAAGGAGAAAAGGGCTCTCCCGGACTTCCGGGTACAGATGGTTCAATAGGACCAAAGGGCGAGCAGGGTGAGCAGGGCCCTGTGGGAGAAAGGGGACCACAAGGTGATCAGGGTCCTGTGGGAGATCCAGGTCCCTCTGGTAAACCGGGTGTTGACGGTAAAGACGGAGAGGTTGGACCTAAAGGAATACAAGGAAACGCTGGAGAAATTGGACCTAAGGGTGATCCCGGCGAAAAGGGGGATCAGGGAGAAATCGGTCAGGTGGGCCCTCAAGGTTTAATTGGACCTAAGGGTGATCCCGGCGAAAAGGGTAAACAGGGATCCAAAGGATCTAAAGGTTCGAAGGGCGATAAAGGTGATAGGGGTGATCCGGGAACTGATGGTAAGGAGGGCCCAAGAGGACAACGTGGGTTAGATGGTAAGCAAGGACCAAAAGGTGATAAGGGTGATTCCGGGATTGTATCTGCGAAGTATCCTCTTGTATATGATACTAATGGTAATGAGATAAGTTTTGATACAAAAAAACTAGAGGAACTTTTAGGTAAATTTAGTAATTTAGGTCCGGGACAAAATGGTCCTGATTATGCTGCTATGACAGATTGGCTTGCTGCTGCCGGTGGTGCTGTTGCAATAATAGACGGTAACAATAACAATGCCAAAGTAACAAATTCTTTGGGGGATTTTGTAATAGAGGGTAGTGGAGTTTCCCTAAATAAGTTAGGTAAGACAGTAACCATGACCATTTCTGGGGGTGGCGGGGCAACTACCGTGGTTAGTGATAATGCTCCCGATGGAATTTATGTTACCGGGGATAAATGGATTGAGTCTGATACCGGAACACTTTTTACTAGATATCAAGCCTTTTGGGTAGAATTTTGAGGTCAAACTAAATGTCGAATTTTCCAACCAATCCATCAACGGGAGCCACTCACGCAATAGGAGACAAAACGTGGGAGTATAATGGTTCTGCATGGCAAAAAATATTCAGCGGAGATGGTATACGAGCGATAGGAATCTCTGGTGGTGATGTTACGATTGGAAGAAGCGGATTAAATTTTGATTCTGACACTGTTGGCTTGACTCTATCTCTCCATTCTTCGGGAAACACTGCATCTTTGATAATAAAAGGAGACGCTTTAGCTTCCACATCCGGAAGAGCGGAGTACACATATACCGTTGTGTCTGGTGTGATAAATCCCCCAAACGCAACATCCAACGGTCAATTTGTATACAATGATGATACTGGTCAAATATCTATTTTTAAGTTTGACAACGACGGTGGAGATTTTAGAACTCAATTATCACAAGCGGCCGCCGGAGGAGTGGAGGGAGTTAGTTCTAAAATTAATGTGGTTGTAGGGAATGATAATAGAACAAAAGTCTTCGAGATTGACAGTCAACAGGTAACTTACGATGGAACTAAGTTTAATGTTGGGAGTTCCTTCCTACAGGGAAATACTGCTGGAACTGGTAAAAAGGTTACTGTATTTATTGATCAGGGAGAACAATTCCTTAGAGCAAAGGAATATAGATTCCCTGACGGAACTTCTGCCTCTTCTATAGTTACTTCATTCAATGGTGAAACGGGTGATGTCACCACCACTAGCACGGTTCTTCCTGTTGCTGGAATCACTGCGACATCTGGTATCACTATAGGTGGTGACATCCATGCTCCAAATGAGTTTCATATTCGTAACGCGAGCGGTGAGACAGTCATTGATGTTGCTAATAGAAATGTAAGCATAGGAGATGTTGACTCTGGGGGCAATGATACGGACATAAACATTCGTGATTCTCATAATGCAATTTATCTAAACGCAGGATCTCAGATCAGACTCAATGCTCCAGATGTTTACATTGAACAGGGGGGTCATTTAGGTGCATTGGGCGATACGGATACTCATATAAATTTTGCTGGGAGTGATGAATTATTTTTAGTGGCAGGTGGAAACACGCTCATGCAAGCAACCACCAACAATATAATTATTGGCGGTGTGACATTTGGTGTCACTGGTGGGGGAGCAACATTCGGCGGAATAATACACGCACAGGGCTTAACACTAGGACCCGGCGGAGTTACATTCCCTGATGGTACTAATATGAAAACTGCTGCTGCTGGTGGTGGCGGAATAGAAGAACTTAACGGATCTACCGCTGCTGGAATAACTCTTGCTCAGGGCTTTAGATATAAAGTATCGGCAGTTGCTGCATCACCAAGTTCACCAAGTGCGGGTGAAATCGCAATTAAAGACCTTCTTGGTGCGGGATTGCTCCCCAGTGGTTTCATACTTCACAAAAATCCTTTTAACTCTGCTATAGATCTAAGTGATACTGATAGTAATGGAAGTTATTTTAAAATGTTTGCCGATGCTGGTGGTATCGCAACAATAATAAATGAAAAAACCGGAAAGTCCGCCCAGTTTATTAACACCTCATCTTTTACTTCGAGTAGTAATGTTTTAGAGTATACTGGTAATGCAAATTCAAATGATGCTACGAGCGCCCTCGCGTCCGTTGGTGATTTCGTTATCGTTAAATTGGATTTTTATACCGATACTGGAGTAACATCTATTGGTGGAGATTCCTTCCAAAATAAGGGAGCTTTGGCTTTAGGTAAGGGTATAACTACGGAAAACGCTGGTAGTGGAACGGGCAGACTCAGACTTGAACAGGAAACTATAGGATTTATTCTTGATGGTGCCGGATCTCCTCTTGGGACAGGAGACAAATTAGACGCTCTTCGTCAAATTCCATATAATATGGAGATTGATTCGACCTCTGCTTTCATTCCTGCCGGAGTTGCCGGGGTTGATAAAACGATTACATTTTCCATCAAGAAAACTTCTACTCTTAATAGTGTAACTAGTTCTGGAGGTATAACAGGATCTAAGTTAACTTTAGGAAACACTGCGTCTGCCGATCAGACAGGATTTACCTTTGATGGTATTGTTGGCGGTGTTCTCTTTAGAGAACTGGGTAGTGCCTCATCAAATGTTGGTGCAACTGTGGATAAAAATGAGTGGATATTCCCAGAAATAACTGGTAACTCTGGTGACATAAATAAATTACAGATATTCATGAAATTAAAACCACAGGACTAGTCTAGGAGTTAAAATGCAATCGTTATACCCATTCGCAGAAATCATGACTGAACTTACAAAGATTGAAGGTCAAATTGTAAAGTTGCAAGAAATTTTTACTTCTTTGGAAGAAAGAACATCAACCGACGAATCACTTATTGACACTTTTGTTGTAAAAGCCAATGAGTTAGAAACAGCAGCAAACGCACTCAAGAACATTACCTTCACGAATTTAAATAGGAGTAAATAATGGCAGACATTACGGACCCAGAGGCGATTAAATTCGTCAATGAATATATTAGACCTATGTGTGAGAACATTCGTTACATGAAAGCACGGGGAGATGATTTTGCACTTAAGTGGGCACAACTAAGTGGTGATTTTCCAAACGACACCTCCCCAGTTGTAGACGGAAGAGATGCAGAGGGTATCAGCCGTTTGACTGGTGCAGACATAAACGCAGTCGCTATCATATTCAATACTCTTCTTGGAGATATTGATGCAACAGCGACAGCAGTTATTGCAAAACCTTGTGTGCGACCTCTTCTTTACTCGGGTGAATAATGGCAACCAAGTATTACTACAGTCAAGCAAGTGGTGACAATGACGGTAGCAGCGAAGCAAACGCCTACACCGATCTCCAGACGGCACTGAACGCTCTTAGTGCTGGTGATCATTTATACTGTAAGAGACACACTTCGCGTGAGGGTGTTAAGACCACGAACTTAACATTCACAACAAATTCCAACACAAACGCTGGAAATACTATTGTCGAAGGGTACACAACTACGCCAGGTGATGGTGGGATGTATCAGACTGCAAGTCCTGTAGACTTCAATGCAGAAGGTGTAGAACTAAGATACTTTGATGTTGACGCTGATGGCGATGCCACCACTGCGATATCAATAGGCGGAGATGGTAGTATTGCTTATAGGTGCAAGGCTGTAAATGCTTATAGCTTCGGGAATGGGTTTGAACTAATTGATGCTGCCGCTATCGAATGTTTTGCTCAGGGTAAGGTGACTCAAGCGGGCGACCAAGTTTTTAGTTGCAATCGAGCAACAATGATTAACTGTGTGGTGATCATAGATGCTGCATCTGGATCTGCGGGTGCAGCGATAGAAGCGGGTGCTGGATTTAGACAGAATCAAATAATAAACTGCTTGATTATCAATGAAGATGGTGCTGAAAGTCATGTCGGTATTAGAGCCACGGGGAGTTCTAACCAACAACAGACATATGTTAACAATACCATATACAACATGGATATAGGGATTGAGTTCGTGGAGGGACCAGCCTCGGGCAGGGTGAACGTGCCATCAACTATGTACGGTAATATACTTTATAGTGTTGGTACTGGTATAAAAAACACACAAAACACCAATACTACCACTTTCGGTCTGCTTGCTTATCAGAATGCATTCGGGGCAGTTACAACTGCTCAAACCAGTGGTCTTGCCACAGATGTTGATAATTTTACTTTGACCGAAAATCCGTTTATTGACACCACCAACTTTCAGTTAAACAACGCGCCTGGCGGCGGAGCGTTAATTAAGGGTAAACTTGGTATTCCCGATCCTAAAGATCCATCCAAATTAACTTCGCTAGTCAGAACTGACTTTCAGTCTTCTGGTGGTGTCACACCCAATCCAGTCGGTGAAGTTTCCAGATCTTTCTGATTGACATTTGTTAGTTACAGAGTATAATTCATGTAAACCATGTGGAGATTCTATACCTATGTCGGAAACTATGAAAATTTATAAACTGTACCCCAACGTACTTGAACTTACTCAGTCAACACATGAAGCTGCTTGTCGTGATATTCATGCACATCTTCGTGCGCCAGTTCCTCCAGAGGATAAACCAGCAATCGTTCGTGAAATACAATGGTATGATTGTTACAATCAATTACACACCACCATGCCAGATGTGACCTTTGAGTGTGACGTTCCGAATGTCACGTTTGAACTTGGACCTAAGTGTCGTGCTTTAATTCCAACTGGTATGGTATTTCACATGGGGGTTGAGTTCTCTGCTAGGATCCATCCAAGATCTGGTATGGCATGGAAGAATGGTATTACGTTAGTCAATGCAGAAGGAGTCATTGACGCTGATTATGACAAGGAGGTTTTCATCCCTCTCTATAATACCACTAACATTCCATTTAAAATTCACCACGGAGACAGAATCGCACAAGTTGAATTTATTCAGCCTTTTAAGAGAGTAAGTTATATTACATACACAGAGGCAACCCCGAAGAAAGATCGTTCTTCTAATCGTAAGGGCGGCTTCGGATCAACAGGAGTTTGATATGACAAGAGATGAATTATTAAAATATCATAGTGAAATTTGTAATGCAGCACAGCAACTAATGTCTCTGAAAAATAGAGACTATGCAGGCAGTGATGGTAATCAACCTTTTGCCAATTTTACCCGAGTGGAGTCAATGGGCATTTGTACTACTGAACAAGGGTTTATGACCAGAGTAACGGACAAGATGAGTAGGTTGTCTTCATTTCTGGATTCCGGTAAAATGCATGTTGAAGATGAGAGTTTTTCTGATACAATAGTAGATGTAATTAATTATATGGTTCTTCTTTCTGCCTATGTAAGTGATAAGGAGAAAGTTGATAAGGTTTTTAAAGAACCTGAACTTCTTGTAGAAGATAAGAACAAAGTTTTTCATCATCCGGTTTGATTCAAGTGAGATTTAATGCAGGAAACTTTTTACACAAATGTAATAATTCGTGGTAATGATATTTTATATCGCGGAATAGAAAATGGTAGGAGAGTTAGAAGAAAGATTCCATATCAACCCACTCTGTATGTCCCTACCAGCAAACAAACAGAATGGAAAACTTTAGATGGTAGAGCGGTAGAAGAATTTAAAGTTGGATCTATTCTAGAGACAAATACTTTCATGAAGGAACATAGAAATGTTTCTGGATTGGAGATTCACGGAAATCTAAATTATGTTTATTCCTACATTGCAGATGAGTTTCCCGGCGATGTCAATTATGATTTTAATGATCTAGTTATTGCATATATTGATATAGAAACGGAATGTGAAAAGGGTTTCCCCGACTACAAATCACCAAATGAAAGAATCATTGCAATAACAATCGCAGTGAATGGTGAGTATCACGTTCTTGGTCTTGGTGATTTTGTCACTAAAAATGAAAACGAGATCGCATATAATTTTGAGACAGAGGAGCAACTTCTCAACGAATTTTATCGTCTCTGGGATGAACTTCAGCCTGATATTGTTACTGGATGGAACATTAGATTCTTTGATATTCCTTACCTCTACAACAGAAGTTGTCGGGTGGTTGGACAAAGAAAATCAAAGATGCTTTCTCCTTGGAGAACCGTGAGGGAAAAGACAGTTCACCGAATGAATCGTGATCATGATGTGTACGAGCCTCTTGGAGTCTCTGTACTAGACTATTATGAGTTGTATCAGACGTTTACTTATACCAACCAAGAGTCGTATAGGTTGGATCACATATCGTTTGTCGAACTTGGAGAAAAGAAACTTTCTTATGATGAGTTTGACAGTATTGCAGACTTCTACCAGAAAGATTTTCAAAAATTCATTGAGTATAATATTAAAGATGTGCAGTTGGTTCACCGGCTAGAGCAGAAGATGAAACTTCTGGAACTGGTGGTTGCTCTGACGTACTCCGCCAAAGTTAATATGATGGATGTATTTTCTCAGGTTAAAACGTGGGATCAGATTATCTTTCATTATCTCTATGAGAAAAATATTATCATCCCGCCGAAAAACTTTTCGGAAAAGGATGTTCAATATGCGGGTGCTTATGTGAAGGATCCGATTGTGGGTAAACATGACTGGGTAGTTTCGTATGACCTTAACTCTCTCTATCCTCACCTTATTATGCAGTATAATATATCGTCTGACACTAAGGTTAGGGGATCTATGTCTCGTAAGGCAATTGAAATTGATGGTATATTGGAGGAAACTCCTGATACCATGAATCGTATCAGGGAATGGACGAATCAAGGATACTGTGTTGCTGCAAACGGAACGCTATACAGAAAAGACAAGCAAGGGTTTCTGCCCGAACTCATGGAAAAACTCTATACTGAAAGAAAGAAGTATAAGAGGTTGATGATTGACTTCCAGAAGAGACAGCAAGCGGGGGAGAAGGGCCTTGAAAATGAGATAGCCAAATATGACAACTTTCAGCAAGTTCGTAAGATTCAATTGAACTCTGCTTATGGTGCAATTGGTAATGAATGGTTTCGCTACTACGATGTGGAAATGGCCGAAGCAATTACACTTTCTGGACAGTTGAGTATTCGATGGATAGCAAACAAACTCAATGAATTTTTAAATGAACATGTGGGAACTACCGACTATGACTATGTTGTGGCATCTGATACCGATTCTGTGTATCTCAGGCTTGGTAATCTTGTGGATCGTTTTTTGGCTGATGGAACTGATGTGGAGAAAATCACAGATTTCCTTGACAAAGCATCAGAAAAAATAATAGAACCCTTTATCGACAAGAAGTATGAAGAACTTTCTGGTTTGATGAATGCGTTCGATAACAAGATGGTGATGGAGAGAGAAGTAATCGCAAAGACTGGTGTGTGGACCGCAAAGAAAAGGTACATGCTAAGTGTTCATGATTCGGAGGGTATTCGATACAAGACACCTAAGTTGAAGATCATGGGCATTGAGACTTCTCGATCATCCACACCGCAAGTGGTTCGTAACAAATTGAAAGAGATGATAAGCACTGTAATGACTGGAACAGAAGATGAACTAATTTCTTCTGTTGGTGAATTTAAGTCTGAGTTTAACTTTCTTGATCCAGAGGACATAGCATTCCCCCGCGGCGTGTCTAACCTAACGAAGTATCATGATAGTGCCCAAATATACAGCAAAGGAACACCTATCGCAGTAAAGGGTGCTTTGATTTACAACTACTATATCAACAAGATGAAACTAGGTAGGAAGTATCGTGAAATAATAGAGGGAGATAAGATAAAGTTTGTTTATCTCAAGACACCCAATCCGATGGCGGGATCCTTTGGAAAGGATCATGTTCTTTCTTTTCCGAATGGTATTCCGAAGGAATTTGAACTTACTGATTTCATCGATTATGATAAACAATTTACCAAGTCTTTTTTAGAACCTCTAAATACTATTTTAAAAGCAGTTGGATGGGAGTATGAAAAGAAAGCATCCCTAGAAACATTTTTTGGATAATACTATGAACAATACAATTTATAAATGCGAATTTTCTCTACAGGATTTACAGACGATGTATTATCTTGTGGAGAAAGAAATGGTATTGACAGAGAGGAACTTATCTGCTAGTCTATCGGATAAGACAGTGAATCTTTCTCGATACGAAGATCTTCTTTCAAAGAAGAATGTATTAGAGAAGACACGAAAGCAACTTAAAAATTACTACGGAGATATTGATGTTAAATGATTTGATAAAAGAAAGTGGAAATAAGTACGCAAGCATCGTTGATGACGGAATTTCTGGTTCTGATATTACGGGGTTTGTCGATACTGGTTCCTTTATATTTAATGCTCTCCTTAGTGGGTCAATTTATGGTGGGATACCTGACAATAAAATCATTGCACTTGCCGGAGAGTCAGCAACTGGTAAGACGTACTTTGCGTTGGGCGTGGTTCGTAAATTCCTGTCTGACAATCCCGACGCTGTTGTTCTTTATTTTGATTCTGAGCAAGCAGTAACTTCTGATATGATTCGGGATCGAGGAATTGATCCCAAGAGAGTTGCAGTAATGCCTGTCTCTACGGTAGAAGAGTTTCGTCACCAAGCAATCAGTATTGTTGATAAGTACACGGAATTGTCAGAAAAGAAACCAATGATGATTGTTCTTGATTCTCTTGGTATGCTTTCTACTGAGAAGGAAATGAATGATACTGCCGAAGGTAAGACTACCCGAGATATGACTCGTGCCCAAGTAATTAAAGCCACTTTCCGTGTCTTAACTTTGAAACTGGGAGCAGCGGGTATTCCTATGATCATGACGAATCATACCTACGATCAGGTTGGCTCGATGTTTCCCACAAAGCAAATGAGTGGCGGTGCAGGTCTTAAGTATGCCGCTTCTACTATTATTTTCCTTTCCAAGAAAAAGGTAAAGGAAGGAACTGATGTCATTGGTAACATCATTCATTGTAAATTATATAAGTCCAGATTAACAAAAGAGAACGCTATGGTTGACGTTCTTCTAAATTACGATAGTGGACTTCATCTTTACTATGGTCTATTGACTCTTGCTGAAAAGTATGATATAATCAAAAAGGTTTCGACGCGATATGAGTTCCCTGACGGAACAAAAGCCTATGAGAAGGCAGTCTATAAGAATCCAGAAAAATACTTTACAGCAGATATCATGAAGCAACTCAACGAAGTGGCACTCAAAGAGTTTACTTATGGTTCAGCAGAGGATAGTGATCAAACAAATGAAGGTGACTGAAGACCTAATTTTAGAAAACTTGATGTTCAATGAAAACTTTACTCGTAAAGTAATTCCCTTTCTGAAAGAAGATTACTTTCAGGATACGATTAAGAGAACAATCTTCGTTGAGATCCGGGAGTTTTTCAACAAGTATAATCAGATGCCATCCAAAGATGCCCTGAATATTCAACTTGAAAAACGAACGAATCTCAACGAGGATCAATTCAAATCTATTCTTAACTTAGTAGATTCTTTTGTGTATGACGAGGAGTCGGAAAAGTCCGATACTTGGATATACGATGAGACTGAAAACTTCTGCAAAGACCGTGCGATCTATAATGCTATTATGGATAGTATCCATATCATAGATGGTAAGTCTAAGACTCAAGATAAGAATGCAATACCAGATCTTCTTAGTACTGCACTCGGTGTTTCTTTCAATGAGCATATCGGGCACGATTACATTTTTGATGCAGAGGATCGCTTCGATTTCTATCACAGGGTAGAGAAGAAGACTCCTTTCGATCTAGAGTTCTTCAATACTATTACAAATGGCGGTACACCCAACAAGACACTGAATGTGGTTATCGCCGGTACAGGTGTTGGTAAGTCATTATTTCTTTGTCACCATGCCGCAAATTGTCTTACCCAGAATCTAAATGTTCTTTATGTCACATGTGAAATGGCCGAGGAGAGAATCGCGGAACGAATTGATGCTAACTTATTCAACATTACTATGGATGAACTTAAAGAACTTCCAAAGCAAATGTATGATGCAAAGATCGAGAACATTAAAAAGAGTGTCGGTGGTAATCTTATCATCAAAGAATATCCTACGGCCACAGCAAATGTGAATCACTTTCGATCACTGCTAGATGAACTGAAGATTAAAAAGAGATTTGTTCCTGACATCATCTTTATTGATTATCTAAATATCTGTGCATCCGCTAGGATTAAAAATGGAGACGGCGGCGGTTCTTACTTTTACATTAAATCAATTGCAGAGGAACTCCGAGGACTTGCTGTTGAAAACAATGTTCCAATCTTCACTGCAACACAAACTAACCGAACTGGATTTTCCAGTAGTGATATTGGGTTGGAGGATACTTCGGAATCCTTTGGATTACCTGCTACTGCCGACTTTATGTTTGCACTAATCTCTACCGAAGAGTTAGAAGAAATGCAGCAAATTATGGTGAAACAACTTAAGAATCGATACAATGATACGGCAGTAAATCGTAAATTTATTCTAAATATCAATCGTGCAAAGATGAAACTTGAAGATGTAAAACTAGAGGAACAAAGTTTGATTGATGCCAACCAAACACCAACAGTTTCTGGTAATGGATTTGATCAGAAAAGTTTTGAAAAGAATTTCGATAAGAACAAATTTGATAATTGGAATATTTGATGAGTGGTTACATTGATAGAAAATATATCAATCTAGTTTCCCCCCAACTGGAACGATTTGCATGGAAAAGTGATACTCTTGCAAATTGCAGATGTCCCATTTGCGGAGATTCTCAGAAAAATAAAAGAAAGGCCCGAGGATTCTTTTATCTAAAGGGTAATGATTATTTTTATAAGTGTCACAATTGCGGAGCAGGACATTCTTTGTATAGATTTTTAGAATCTGTTTGTGGTTCTTTATCAAAAGAATATTCTCTTGAGAGATGGAGGAACGGAGAAAATGCTCGTTCTAATTATGTAAAACCCAAGGAAGAAAATATGTTTAATTTCAAACAACCAAAGTTCAAACCCAAGCATGACTTACTGAAACCTCTGGTGTCCGTGAAAGATCTGCCATCTGATCATATATGTCGAGAATTTGTAGAGATGAGAAAAATACCCAAGAAGTTTTATGATGTTCTTTACTATACAGATAACTTCTTGGATTATATGAGGATGATAGACCCTGAACTGAATCCCACAAAATGGACAAACACAGAACCTCGTCTGGTCATTCCCTTCTTCAATAAAGATAATGATGTTGTTGCAGTTCAGGGCCGATCACTTTCATTGAAGGACGAGTACAACGCTCGAACCACTCTGCGTTACATCACCGTCAAGTCGGACAAGTCGATTGAACGACTCTGGTATGGTATGTGGCGTGCAAATCCAAAGAAGCGTGTCTATGTTGTCGAAGGACCTTTGGATAGTATGTTTGTTCCTAACACCGTGGCAATGGTCGGTGCTGCTGCTATTGATCGAGTGCCGGCACGATTCGCTAATACTGACATGGTTTACGTTCTTGACAATGAACCACGAAATCTTCAGATTGTGAAGTTCAATGAAAATCTCATTGAACAAGGTAAGACTGTTTGTATTTGGCCGAATGGGATTAGAGATAAAGACATCAATGACATGATCTATAGATTCAGTCCGAAACAAATTAAGAAGATGATGGACGATAACGCAGTGTCCGGACTCGAAGCAAAAATGAGACTAAATCGATGGAGGAAAGTATAGAATGAGTGAAACGGTATTAGACAAAGGACATGTTCATTTGGTTGATCATATGGGTTCGGATCTCATGGTATGCAACGCAGCACGGGTTTCTTTCTCTAAGGATACCGAGTGGGAGGTAGACGAGGAAGCAGTGAAAAGACTTCGTGAGAGTGGATCCTCGTATCATAAAGAAGACGTACAGAAGTTAGGTGAACGGGATGTGAAGTTACTTAAGTATCTTGCGAAGCACCAACACTGGACACCATTCGCACACCCGCAGATTACTTTACGGGTGAAAGCGCCTGTGTCTATTCGTACTCAGATGTTCAAACATAAGCAGGGGTTCGTGGAGAACGAGATTAGTCGTCGTTATGTTTCGTTTGAACCTGAGTTTTATTCTCCAGAATGGAGAGGAAAACCGACTGATGGCGCAAAACAGGGTAGTGATGATTTCATAGAGATCAAACCAGATATTCAAAAGACATTTGATAATATGCTGGAAGGTTGTATGAGAACTTATAATGATCTTCTAGAAGCGGGCGTAGCACCCGAACAGGCAAGATTTATGCTTCCACAGGGAATGTATACTGAGTGGTATTGGACGGGTTCCCTTGCTGCCTATGCTCGATTCTACAAGCAACGAATCGATACACATGCACAGTACGAAGTCAGAGAATATGCGAAAGCAATCGGTGTTCTAATTTCCCGACTTTTCCCGGTATCGTGGAAATGTCTAACCTGCCATTGACTATATAAGTAACCAACAAGAATACAAGGAGTTTTCTACATTATGCAATTACCATCTTTATACCAGTCATTTATTCATCTTTCTCGTTATTCTCGTTGGTTAGATAATGAAGGTAGAAGAGAAACGTGGCCAGAGACGGTTTCTAGGTATTTTGATTTTTTCACTGAACATCTAAAAGAAGAATGTAACTATGATGTTCCCGATAAACTCAGAAAGGAATTAGAAAAAGCCGTAACTAACCTAGAAATTATGCCTTCTATGCGAGCACTAATGACCGCAGGGGAGGCGTTAAAAAGAGACAATGTTGCAGGGTACAATTGTTCTTACGTCAGTGCAAGTAAAGTTAAGTCGTTTGATGAGATTCTGTACATCCTCATGTGCGGGACAGGAGTCGGGTTCTCCGTAGAACGCGACCTCATCAAAACCCT
>MDTG01243908.1_pt1 | contig 29443 bp, 29 predicted proteins | sample 811421 | NCBI WGS metagenome assembly MDTG01 (sample SAMN05326645, study PRJNA326480) | marine metagenome | isolation source: seawater | place: Pacific Ocean: South East | collected 2011 | reverse complement strand
AGATAAAGATAGAAACATAAGTTTAGAATTTAGAACTCTGTTTATACAGGAAATGTTAAAACATAAAATTTTAATGCCGTGGATTTCAATCTCATACGCACATAATAAGCAGACTTTGAAAAAAACTTTAATTGCTTTAGAGAAAGTTCTTAAAATTTATAAAAAAGCTTTGGGTAAAGGAGTTAAGAAATATTTAAAAGGACATGTAATAAAACCAGTTTTTAGAAAATATAATTGAGATTATGAAAGAAAGTTTAATAATAAATAAATTTCAAAAAATGTATGGCAAAAATGTTTTTATTAAACTTCATGAGCCCAACCTATCTTTAAAAGACTTTGGTGAAGTAAAAAAAAGTATTAAAAATAATTATGTTTCCACAATAGGAAATGTAGTAAAGAAATTTGAAAAAAAATTATCATCAATAACAAAATCAAATTATGTTGTTGCGACGGTTAGTGGAAGTGCTGCACTTCACACAAGCGTGAGTGCATTGAACATAAAAAAAAATGAGGAAATTTTAATGCCTACTTTGAATTATATTGCTAGCGCTAATGCTGCACTTCTATGTAATGCAATTCCACACTTTATAGATATTGAAAAAAATACTTTAGGTGTAGATCCTGTAAAATTAGAAAAATATTTAAAAAAAAACACAATTATCAGAAATAATACTTGCTACAATAAAAAGACCAAGAGAAAAATTAAAGCAATAATCGTTTTACATACATTTGGACATCCATCAAAAATTGACCTTATTAAAAAAATTTCAAAAAAATATCATTTATACTTAATCGAGGATGCAGCTGAAGCTTTAGGTAGTAAATATAAAAAAAAACACCTAGGTACTTTTGGCGATATAGGAATATTGAGTTTTAATGGAAATAAAATTATTACTTGTGGAGGAGGAGGCGCAATAATTACTAACAACAAGTTAATATCTAAAAAAGTATTACATTTAATTTCAAATTCTAAATTAAATCATAAGTGGAAATACGATTATGATCAATTAGGCTTCAATTATAGGATGCCAGGTATCAATGCAGCTTTAGGTTTTTCTCAATTGATGAGATTAAAAAAATTCATTAAATCGAAAAGAAAAATTTATAAAAAATATGATGAGTTATTTTCAAGTGTCAAAAATGTAGAATTATTTAAAGAACCAAAAAATTCTTATAGCAATTATTGGTTAAACACTTTGTTAGTAGGTAGCAAAAGTATTAAACAAAGAGATAATTTGATAAAAAGATTGAATCAAAATGGAATAGCCGTACGCCCTGTATGGACCTTATTACATAAAATATCCTATTTAAAAAAATATCCAAAAATGAATTTAAAAAATGCAATTAAATTAGAAAAGCAAATCATCAACCTACCCAGTAGTTCACAACTTTTAAATAGAATGTATGTATAAAAATTACAAAATAGAAATTGGAAAGAGTATAAAAGATGCATTAAAGAAGTTAAGAAAAAATGGTTTTAAATGTTTGGTAGTGGTAAATTCTAAAGATATTTTTCTTGGTACAATTAGTGATGGTGATTTAAGAAATGCAATTTTAAAGGATAATTCAATAAATTCAAAAATAGATAAGTATGTTAACAAAAAACCAGTATTTTATTTTGAAAAAAATTTATCTTTGGCTGGTGCAAAGTCTAAGCTAATTAAGTACAATTTACCTTATATCCCAATTTTATCAAAATATAAGAAAGTAGTGCAGATTATTGACTTGAAATATATTGATAAAATTAAGGCTCCTGAAGAAATTTCTTTACCAGTGGTAATCATGGCAGGGGGAAAAGGAACAAGGTTATTACCTTACACTAAAATATTACCCAAACCTTTAATACCATACAAAGGAAAACCTTTAATTGAACATATATTGAATAAGTTTAAATCAAATGGTGTGAGTGAGTTCTATATTTCAATTAACTATAAATCATCATTAATAAAAGCTTTTTTTTCTGATTTTAAAAATAGTTCCAACATTAAATACATAAAAGAAAACAAACCACTAGGAACAGCAGGTAGTCTAAAATTACTTAATAAAATAAAACATAATCATTTATTAGTTGTTAATTGTGACTCCTTTTTGGATTTTAATGTAAATAACTTATTTTCATATCATAAAGAGAATAATTGCGACATAACTATTGTAGCCTCTTTAAATGCATTAAAAATTCCTTATGGGGTAATTGATACCAACAAAGATGGGAGTTTGATTAAAATGAATGAAAAACCTCAATTGAGATTTTTAGCTAATACAGGTTGTTACTTAATTAAAAAGAAGATTATACAGTTAATACCTAAAAACAGATATTTCAATTTCAATGAGTTAATAGAAAAAGCAATAAAAAATAAATTAAAATTAAAAATTTTTTCCATTAAACAAAGTGATTGGAAAGATTTAGGAACATTAGACGAAATTAACTAAAAAATGAGAATTTTGTGTACAATATGTGCAAGAGGTGGATCTAAAGGCCTAGTAAATAAAAATCTAAAAAGAATTAAGAATAAACATTTGATTTATTACACAATCAATCAAGCAAAAAAATCTAAGCTCTTTAACAAAATTATATTATCTACAGACTCAAAAAAAATTCAGCAAGTATCAAAAAAGTATGGCCTTGAAAGTTATTTTCTTAGGTCAAAAAGTTTATCAAATTCTAAAATTGGAAAAATTCCAGTTATAAAGGATGCATTGATGAAAGCGGAGAAAATATTTAAAACAAATTTTGATTATATAATTGATTTAGATGTTACATCACCATTGAGACTTGTTTCAGACATAAAAAAAGGCTTTAAAAAAATCAAAGACGAAAGGTCAGATATATTATTTAGTGTCAATAAAACACGAGTTGATCCATACTTTAATTCAGTTGAGATGAAAAGCGATAAATCATTTAGACCGATTAAATCTCTAGGAAAAAAAATAAAAAGAAGACAAGATAGTCCAAAAGTATATGATCTTAATGCTTGTTTTTACATATGGAAGAGGAGAGCATTATTGAAATATGATACTTTATATATTAAAAAAAATTCCATATATGTAATGCCTGACAATAGAGGGTTTGATATTGATGATGAAATTGATTTCAAGATTGTAAACCACTTTTTGAAAAATGAATTATACAAATAAATTAAACTTGAATAAAAAAATAGCTTTTGTAGTTGGTGGTGGCTTAATAGGAAAAGAAGTTATAACTGCTTTTCTTGATAATGGAGCAAAAGTAGTCCTTTTAGATATTAAGAATAATCTTCAATCTAAAAATAAAAATATACATTATGAAAAATTCGATATTTCGAAATTATCTCAAATTGAAATCAAATTAAAAAAAATAATTAAAAAACATGGGCTTCCGAATATTTTTGTAAATTGCAGCTATCCAAGAACCAAAGACTGGAAAAAAAATTCGTTTTCAAAAATAAATTTAGATTCTTTTAGAAAAAATATCGATATCCACTTGAATTCATTTTCATGGATATCAAAATTAATAGCTGACAGAATATCCAAATCAAAAAAAGGAGGATCAATAATAAATTTGGGTTCCATATATGGTATAGTTGGACAAGATCTAAACACTTATTTAGGTACTGATATGAAAGAAAGTATGACATATTCAATTATTAAAGGAGGACTAACTAATCTTTCAAGACAAATGGCATCTTATTATGGAAAATTTAATATAAGAATTAATACAGTTTGTCCAGGTGGAGTAGAAGATCTAAAACAATCATCTAAGTTTAAAAAAAATTATTCAAAAAAGACACCTTTGAAAAGACTTGCGAAGCCTCATGAAGTTGCTAGTGCGATTTTATTTTTATCAAGTGATGCTTCTTCATATATTACCGGTACCTCATTAATTGTAGATGGAGGATGGACTGCTATTTAAAATATCGTCAATCAAAAAATTTTGAAATCTGAATATAGGTTTTATTAAACAAATGAGTTCATTTTTTAAATACAAAAAATATAAAAATTTACAAAATAAATATATAAGTGATGATTTAGGAAAATATAGCTATGCTGAATTAGTTAAGGAAACTTCAAGATTAAAACGGCTTAAGTTAAGCAAAGGATTAGTATTGAATATCACAAATAACAGCTTCAATTATTTGTTAGGCTACATTTTTTTTATAGAGAATAAATTTCCACAGATATTATTAGATAATGATATTAATGAAGCAAACTTAAATAGAATCATCGAAAGATATGAACCAGAATACTTTTATCTTCCCACAAGTATCAAAATTAAGCTTAATAAAAAGTATAGAGTTTATTCAAATAGTACTTATTTTCTTTATTGGAAAAAAGTAAAAAAAACTCAAATAAATAAAAATTTATGTCTTTTACTTCCCACATCAGGAAGCACAGGTGAACAAAAATTTGCAAAAATTTCTTTTCAAAATTTAAAAAATAATACTAAAAATATTTCAAAGTATTTAAAAATAAATTCTAAAGATACAACAATTACAACTTTACAACCATCATACTCATATGGAATGTCAATATTAAATACTCATATAGATAATGCATCAGGTATAATTTTAACAAATTTTACTATAGTTCAAAAGAAATTTTGGGATATCTATAAATCAAACAGAATTACAAATTTCAATGGAGTGCCAATTACTTACGAGATTTTAGAAAAGTTAGGATTTAAAATTTTAAACAATAAATATTTAAAATTTCTCACATCTGCTGGTGGTTCAATAAATTTAAATTTGACGAAAAAAATAATTAATTATTCAGAAAAAAGAAGGATAGATTATTATTATATGTATGGGCAAACTGAAGCATCTCCAAGAATTGCGTATATAAAATATCCAAGAGAAAAAAAACATATAGGAAGTATCGGAAGATCTATACCAGAAGGAAAAATGTATATTTCATCGAATGAAATAATTTACGAGGGGAAAAATATCTTTGGAGGGTATTCAGAGCTTAAAAAAGACCTTAAATTCTTCATGTTATCAAAAAAATTAAATACTGGTGATCTAGGATACGAAAATTCTCAGGGATATTTTTTTTTGACAGGAAGAAAAAAAAGAATAATTAAAATTTTTAGTTACAGATATAATTTAGATGATATTGAAAACATTCTTAACAAAAATAAAATATCTTGTAAAATAATAGGAAAAAATGACAAACTTTATGTTTTTTCAAAAAACAGTTTAAGTGAAAAAGAGATATATCATTTACTATTTAAAGAGATGAAATTACCAAAAGATAAAATTATAGTTAAAAAGATTAATAAATTTCCCCTAACTAAGAACGGTAAAGTAAGTTACGTTAAACTGGAGACTTATGTTAAATAATAAAATAATAGATGAAAAAATAAACAATAATTTGTATCAAATACCAAAAAAAGAAAAAAAAATAATTTTTGAAAAAAAAGTAAAAGATCTAACCTCATATCATTTGAGTAGATGTCAGATATATAACAAAATTATTGGAGACATATATCCAGAATTTAACAGTAAAGTTAAAGGTTTAGATAATTTACCAATGATACCGGTAAGATTATTTAAACATATTGATTTAATGAGTGTTAGACACGATCAAGTTTATAGAAAACTTTTATCTTCTGGCACTTCTTCAAATGCCCTATCAAGAATATATTTAGATAAAGAAAATGCACAAAATCAAATTAAAGCCTTAAATAAAATTTTTTCCAGTATGGTAACTGAAAAAAGATATCCAATGTTGATCATTGCTAATGAAAAAGAAGTTTCAAATCAAAGTCTATTTAATGCACAAAAAGCTGCAATACTCGGTTTTTCTATTTTTAGTAAAAAAAATTATTATTTACTAGATCAATATAATAGAATTAATTTAAGATTATTAAAAAAATTTTCTGAAGTTGTAAAAGACACACCATTTTTTATTTTTGGATTTACATCTAAAATTTATGAAAATTTTTTTCAAAAATTAAAAAAAGAAAAAAAAATTTTTAAAAATGCTATCTTGATTCATGGCGGAGGTTGGAAAAAATTAGAGAGTTTAAAAATAGATAATTCAAAATTTAAAAAATTATTAAAAGAAAAATTTAATATATCAAAAGTTATTAATTATTATGGATTAGTTGAGCAAACAGGATCTATATTTATTGAGTCGGAAAAATGTGGTTATTTCCACACCTCCTCTTTTTCTGATGTCTTAATAAGAGATCAAAATTTTAAAGTATTAAAAAATAAACAGAAAGGATTAATACAGTTAATTTCTTTATTACCCACAAGTTATCCTGGTCACAATATTCTAACTGAAGATTTAGGAGAAATATTGGGTGAAGATGACTGTAAATGCGGATTAAAAGGAAAGTATTTTAAGGTTCATGGAAGAATTAAAAAAGCTGAAATTCGGGGTTGTGGAAATATAAATGATTAAATTATTCACAGAAAAAGATTTTAATTTAAAATTAGTAAAGATTAAAACTTACAAACCATTTAATGAGGATATCTTAAGATCAATAGACTCTCTCTCAAAAAAAATTCTTCATTCTAAAGAGGCTAGAAAATTTAGTGAAATTATGTCTCTGGGTTTTTGGATGAGGAAATCAAATATTTACAATTACAAAAAAAGATATGGTGAAGATGTAACTAAATTTAGTAATGGTTTAGGTATGTTATTCCATATTCCTCCGTCGAATATAGAAACAGGTTTTGCATATTCTTTATTTTTTGGTTTAATTACTGGCAATACTAATGTACTTCGACTTCCAAAAAATTCTAAAAAAATAGCAAATTTTTTAATCTCTAAAATTAATTCGTTAGAAAAAAATCAAAAAAAAATTCTTAAAGAATTAATTTATTTAGTCTCCTTTGAGAGAAATGATAATTTTATTAATGATATATCAAACATTGCAGATGCTAGATTAATTTGGGGAAGTGATGAGACTATTGATTTTTTTAAAAATTCAAAAACGAAAATATCATGTAGAGATATGTTTTTTTCTGATAAATTTTCTTTATGTTTGTTAAACAGTGATGATATTGTGAAATTAGACAAGGATGAAATGAATTTATTAACTAAAAAATTTTATAATGATACTTATTTAATTGATCAAAATGCCTGTTCATCCCCTCATTTGATTCTCTGGACTGGAAAAAACATTAAAAAAGCAAAAAAAAAATTTTGGTATAAAATGTCAATGGTTATTAAGCAAAATTATAATTTAGAACATTTTGCAGCAGTAGATAAGCTCAACAGTGCGATGATTTATTCAGCATCTAAAAATGAAAAAATTGAGATAGATAATCATAAAAATTATTTGATAAGAATAAATTTGAAAAAACTTGATAATAAAATTGATAAATTAAAAGGTAAATGGGGATTATTTTATGAGTTTAATAATAAAAGTAAATTTATTATTAATTTACCTTTTTCAAAAAAATATCAAACAATGACTTATTTTGGTTATAAAAAAAAAGAAATAGAAAAAATGATAAATAATTCAAAAATTCACTCGTTAAATAGATTGGTTCCTGTAGGATCTTCTTTAGATATGAATTTGTATTGGGATGGTTATGATATAGTATCAACTCTAACAAGGAAAATTTCTTTTTCTTAAATGGCATTAAATGGAATTAGATAAAGAAAAAATACTAGACTATCAAAAAAACCGAAGTCCTTACTTGATGATTGATCATGTAACAAAAGTAGTACCTGGTAAATTATCTGAAGGGTATAAGTTATTAGATGAGGATGAATGGTTCTTCAAGGTTCATTGGAAAAATGATCCAAATATGCCTGGGATGCTACAACTTGAAGCTTTAGTTCAAATGGCATCAATTTCTATATTTACTTTAGATGGCAATAAAGGAAAGACAGCTTATTTGACAAATGTTAACAATGCAAAATTTGTAAAGAAGATTTTACCTGGAGAGAGACTCGAATTGAAAACAAAAATTATTTCATTTAAAAGAGGACTTGCAAAATGTTATGGGGAAGGTTTTGTAAAAAACGATTTAGCTATTAAATCAGAATTCATGCTAATATTGACAGACCAAATATTAAAATATAAAACAGACAAAAAACATTATTAACATGCCAATCGCCTCATCACTTCTTGATAAGCCTAGACTAATGAAAAAGTTAAGGGACTTTTATATTTATGTCCAAAAAAATGACGGAAAAGTTGGTCAAAAAACAAGAGGAATTGATTTAAATTTTAACAATGCTTGTAATTTAAGATGCAAATATTGTTTCACCAATTCTCCAAAAGGAGATCATGTAAAAGAATACCTAGATTACGATGCAATAGCTAAACTTGCAGACGAGGCAGATGAACTTGGATACTTTGAATTTGATTTACAAGGTGGTGAATTATTACTGCAACCGAAAAAATTATTCAAAGTTCTAGAAGCTATAAGACCTGAACGATTCTATATGTATCTCACAACTAATGGATATTATTTAGATGATAAAATGGCTAAAAGACTTGCTGAATATAAAGTTAGTAGAGTTTCTGTAAGCATTGATAGCATGGATGAAAAAGTCCACGATGAAATGAGAGGTAGAAAAGAGTCATGGAAAAGAGCAATTGCAGCTCTTGAACACGTAAAAAATGCAGGTATGGATCCTTATTTAAATATTACGGTGGGTCACTACAATGCAAACACAGATCACTTTAAGCAACTATTAGATTATTCAAAACAAAAAAAATATAAAACTCTTCTGAATGTTGCTGTTCCCTCAGGGATGTGGCAAAACGTTGAAGGCATCATATGCGATGACAAAGATAGAGAATATTTAAGAAAAATCAGAAAAGAGTATAAAAATCTTGTGAGAAATGTTTGGAACCCTTTCGATAAGAATCATGAAAAAATATTAGGATGTACAACTGTAAATAGACTTTACATAACTCCAGTCGGAGATGTTTTAGTTTGCCCATACGTTCATATTAAAATTGGTAATATTTTTGAAAAAAGTTTGAAAGAGATTGTAGATTACGGCTTCAGTATCAAGTATTTTAGAAATCACAGTGATTTGTGTTTAGCCGGGGAAGATAAAAATTTTATAGAAAATTTTATGACTAAATCAGGTCAAAGTATCTTTAAACCAGCTTTAGCAAGTGAAATTTTTTCAGATGAAGACTTTATAAAAGATGCTTCTAGCTAACAAGACTGCTGTAGTAACAGGAGCAAATCGAGGAATTGGCCAATCAATTGTAGATTTATTCTCAAAAAATGGAGCAAATATTTTTGCATGTTCAAGAGAGGTGAACGACAAGTTTTCTCAATTTATAAAACTTACAGAACAAAAATATAAAAACAAAATAATTCCTATAGAGTTAGATCTTTCCGAAATCAATAGTATTAAAACAGGTTTTGCAAAGATTAGAGAACAGAACGATAAGATTAATATTTTAATAAATAATGCTGCAACAATACATACAGCATTATTTAATATGACATCAATTGACAAACTTAAGGAAATATTTGAGATTAACTTTTTTTCACAGACATTATTTACTCAATATATATCAAAACTGATGATAAAAAATAATTCAGGAAGTATTGTATATATGTCTTCATCTTCTGCAATCGACTCAAATGAGGGAAGAAGTGCTTATTCAGCCTCAAAAGCAGCTATTATTTCTCAAGCCAAAACTCTTTCAAGAGAATTAGGAAGGTACAATATAAGAGTTAATACAATAGCACCTGGATTAACAAAGACAGATATGATGTATGAAAATACACCTAAAGAGATAATTGACCAATTAAAAAATAATATTTCTTTAAATAGGTATGCGGAAAAAATTGAAGTGGCTAATGTTGCTTTATTTTTATCCTCTGAATTGTCATCATATATTAACGGCCAAACAATAAGAGTTGACGGTGGATTATGATGAATAATGATATTTCAGATAAAATTAAGAAATTTGCCCTTTGCATGAGAAAAGATATTTTAGAAATGTCATTATCTGCAGGTGCAAGTAGTTCACATTTTGGTGGTGCCTTATCTATTGTTGACATAATCTCAACATTATTTGTTACACAAATAAAGTTTAGAAGTTCTACTTCTGATAAAAGCGATCGAGATAGATTAATTTTGAGTAAAGGCCATGCATGTTTGGCTTATTATGCAGCCTTATCTCAAATAGGAATATTAAAAAAGGAAGATCTTCTAACATTTGAAAAAGATGACTCAAGTTTATTAGGTCACCCAGTAAAAAACGAGAAAATTGGAATAGATTTTTCCACTGGATCTTTAGGCATGGGACTATCGCTTGGTATAGGAGTAGCTATTGCTCTAAAGAAAAAAAAAATAAATAGAAAAGTATTTGTAATATTGGGTGACGGTGAATGCAATGAGGGATCAGTGTGGGAAGCAGCTATGTCAGCTGCTAATTTAAAATTAGATAATATTTTTGTGATAATAGACAGAAATAATTATCAACAAACAGGTAAAAATTCAGAAATTATGGATTTAAAAGATTTAGCATCAAAATGGAAAAGTTTTGGCTGGAACGTAAAAGAAATTAATGGTCATGATATAGGTCAATTACAAAATTATTTTCAAATAAAAAAAGATAATGAAATTCCACAGGTCTTGATTGCTGATACGATTAAAGGAAAAGGATTCTCGTTCTCTGAAAATAACAACGAGTGGCACCATAATGTATTAACAAAAACTTTTTATAAAAAAGCTATTGAGGAATTAAAAATTAAAAATGATAATTAATGAGAGAAATATTAAAATTTGGTCTACAATAGGACCTAGAGCAACATTTGGATTAGCAGCGCTTGAAATTATCAAAAAAATAGAAAATTTAATAATTATGACTAGCGATGTATCAACATCAGCCGGATTGGACAGATTTAGAAAAATTTATAAAGATAACTATATCGATATTGGTATAGCCGAACAGAATTTAATTGGAATTGCTGCGGGTCTTTCAAGTGAAAATTTTAATGTAATAACAACTACTTTTGCTCCTTTTCAAACAATCAGGTGTTGCGAACAAATTAAAGTAAATCTTGGCTATATGCAAAACAAAATATGTATGGTTGGTTTAGCAAGCGGTCTTGTTCTTGGAAATTTAGGATATACTCATTGTTGTATAGAGGATATAGGAATTTTAAGGTCTATACCAAATATAAATATAGTTTCTCCCTCAGATTCTTTGGAGACAATTAAAGCAATTTTTGCAGCACTTAATAATGATAAATCAACATATGTAAGATTGACAGGCGGATCAAATAATCCAATTGTAAATAAAGAGGATTATAAATTTGAAATAGGTAAATCAATTAAGTTAAAGGAAGGAAAGGATGTTACAATATTTTGTTCAGGCGCATGTGTTTTTAATGCTTTAGAGGCAGCAAATTTACTTGAAAAAGAAAAAATAGATGTAGAGGTTATTAACATGCATACAATAAAACCTGTTGATAAGGACTCGATTAAAAAATCTTTAGAAAGAAAATTAATTTTAACAATAGAAGAACATAATATTATTGGTGGTCTAGGATCTGCTGTTGCAGAGGCTTTATCAATTTATACTAAGAGGCCAAAACATATTTTTTTAGGAGTGAACGATCAATACAGTAAAGGTGGTAGTTATGAATTTTTGAAAGAAAAACATGGACTAGATATTAAAAGTATAATAAACAACGTAAAAAAAAATTTAATCTAATGTCAAACAACGAACAATACAAAAAAACTTTTTCTAAGGCACTTTCTATATCTGAAGACTTTGACGAAAAACTTAAGTATAACGAAATACCAGAGTGGGACTCTATTGGACACATGACTTTGATATCTGAGCTTGAAGAAGTTTTTAAAGTAAATTTTGAAACAGATGACATAGTAGACTTTAGTTCTTTTTTGAAGGGAAAAGAAATTTTAAAAAAATACGGAATTGACCTTTAAAATTAAAAAAAACGTAAATTTGTTGATATAATTGATAAAATTTAAGTTTGTAATGTTCAATATTTGAACATAATATATAAAATCTAAAATGTTTGATAAAAAAAAAAAAGAAATATTACAAAACCAAGGGTTTATCTTGTTAAATAATGTAATTGAAAAGAAAAAAATTAGATTAATTAAGAGAGAAATTATCTCTGTGATGTCACAGTTTAATTTTAATAAAAGATCTCACAAAAAAAATAAAAATAAAATTGACTCTTTATTTGAAAATATATCAAAAAATAAATTTTTAAGATCTAATGTGTATAAATCAATTTCACATTTGCAATCATTGTACGATTTATGTTCTACGCCAAAAATTAAAAAAATTCTAAAATTTTTAAAATTTAATTCACCAAGACAGTTAGGTACCTCTATTTTTGCAATAGAACCAAATAACGAGAACTTTTTGCTTTTACCACATCAGGATATAAGAAATAATTTTAGCAGTAAGAAAGCTTTTAATTTTTGGTTTCCACTTTCTTCAGGTAAAAATCTTGGGGGAATAGGTATTTACCCTGGATCACATAAATTTGGACCTTTAAAACACTCAATTAGTAAAGACAAAAAAAAAGTTGTAATCGAAAGTAAAACCTTAAATAAATTAAATAAACCTGTTTTTATAGAAAATTTCAAAGAAGGCGATGTTCTGATATTTAGTCCATATATTGCACATTTTTCAATTAAGAATAATGGAAAAAAAGTTAGGTGGACTTGTGCAATGTGTATTGATGACCCCTCAGACTCACCACACTTCATAAAAGAGTTTAACCCTTTTAAATTAGGAAAATATATTACAAATAAAACAAATGAAGAATTACGAAAAAATAATTAAAATTAAAAATAATTTTTAAAAACTATTATTTTGTTGATAAAGGATTAAATATATTATAATTTTTTAAAGTTTTATATCTCTCAATGAAACAGTTAAATTTAGACTCACTTGAAAATTTTTCAAATAATCTTGTTTTATACGGTGCTGGAATGATTGGTAGAATTACCAAGAATTACTTAGATTCAAAAAATATAAAAGTAAATTATTTCTGCGATAGTGATGATAGGTTAAGTGGAAAAATTGTTGATGGGCTTGAAATAATTTCAAGAGAAAATCTTGGAAAATTAAAGAGAGATATGAATATATTTATAAGTAATAAATATTTAAAAACTGTAAGTAATTTTTTAATTACTAATGGATTTAAAAATATATATGACTGTTCTAAAATAATCGAAATTTTTGATATAGATAATTTTTACTCTAAAAAAAAAGATGTATTTGAATTACAAGGTGGGTCAGGAGATTATCCTCTTTTTAAAATTAAGAGGGAGATGGATTTTTATCTTGATATGTGCAAAAAAGAGCAGTTTATTAGCTCAAATTATCTATTATTGAAATCAGTAGATATTCAGATTACTGAGAGGTGTTCTGCTAAATGTATAAATTGTTGCAACCTTATGCAATATTATGAAAGACCAGAGCATTCTGAATTTGACTCAATGTTTAAAACAATTAGTAAGTTAATGTCAGTAGTTGATGAAGTAAAAGAATTTAGGGTTATTGGTGGAGATGCATTTATGCATAAAGAGCTGCACAAGGTTATTAAAACTCTTCAAAAATATAAAACTAAAATTATTATTTACACGAATGCCAAAATCATACCGAAAGGAGAAAATTTAGAAGCACTTAAAGGAGATAATGTAATTGTGGATATTTCCAATTATAACAATGAAGCTTCATTTAGACATGACGACTTAGTAAATGTTTTAAAATCAGAAAAAATTAATTATACCTCTAACAAAATTGTAAAGTGGCAAGATTGTGGTAGAATCTTACCTTACATAGAAAGAACCGAGCAAGAGTTGAAAGATGTTTTTTTTAATTGTTGTAACAGCGATCTTGTTTCTATCTTACATGGTAAACTTTATAGATGTCCATATTCAGCAAATGGAACAAACTTAAAAGCATTTCCGGCAGAAAAAAGTGATTTTGTGGATTTATTAAATGAAAATATCGACAATGAAAAACTAAAGAAAGAACTTTACAATCTTATATATAAAAAGGATTATTTGCTTGCTTGCTCATATTGTAATGGAAGAGATTATAGCACCAAATGGATTAAAGCTGCAGAACAGACAAAAAAACGATTGCCATATACTAAAGTAAGTTAAAATTCCTCAAAAAATAGAATTTTATGCAGTTCACTATAATAATACCTTTTTTTAATGAGGCTAAGAATATTGAAAGGTGCATAAGAAGTATTAGATCTAATAATTTAATTAAGACTGAAATTATTTTTGTAAATGATGGTTCTACTGATGAGTCTGTTAAAATATTAAAAAAATTTTTAAACAAAAACATTAAATTAATCAGTAACACCAGGAGATATGGGGTTTCTTATTCAAGAAATAAAGCATTAAATTCAGCTTGTGGAGAGTATATAATTTTCATTGATGCAGATGATCAAATAGCAAGTAATATGCTATCAAAATTAAGAAATGAAATTAAAAATCACAGATGTGATTTTTTTTATATCAGAAATAAACTAAATGATTTATTTGATGAAAATCAAATAAAAAAAAGTCACAGTAATAATATTTTTCACTGCAAATTTCCAAAAATTATTAAAAATAATTTTTATTTTAGAGCAACAGTGTGGAATTTTATAATCAGAAAAGAATTAATAATAGAAAATAAAATTTGTTTTGGGGGTGCAAAAATTTATGAAGATCAGATATTTTTATCCAAAATATTTTTAAAGGCTAAAAATTTTAAAGTTTTAAAAAAGCCAATGTACTATAAAAGTGTAGATAACCCAAATTCTTTAGGAAGAGAAATTGGATTTAAGGTTGCATATTCAAGTTTAATTATGATTTTCGAGGCAGCTGAAACTATAAAGAAATATAACTTTATTGACAAAAAATTTAATGAATTTTTAGTAACGAGAATTCAATTCGGGTTACAAGAACTTATATTGAACTTGTTAATATGTAGTATTTTTCAAAAAAATAGAATTCTCAATTTTATGAATAAAAAAAAAGATATCTTTAAATACATAAACAATATAAGTTTTAAATATAAAGATTTTATACTACAGAATAAAACAGTATTTAATTCCAATCATTTTAAAAAAAGAATTAATTCAATAATTAATAGAAAAAATAACTTGATAGTCAGTCAGTGCAAAAAACATAAAAAAGATAAAATTTACTTATTTTGTAACAGTCAAATTACAAAAGTATATCTCAGGATTTGTAAATTAAAAAAAATTAAAATAAATGGAATTATTGATAATAACTTTTTATTTAAAAATAAATATGTTGAAAGTGTTAAAATACATGGTCAAGAATTTTTAAATATGCAACCTCAAACAAATTCACTTATTATTGTTAATCATTTAGAAAAAAAAGTTGCTCTTAAAATAAAAATCAATCTTTCAAGAAAATTTAAAAAAAGTGATGTTGTGCTTTCAAAATTACTCTAAATTATTTAAATGAGGATTAAAAAAACATATTGTATATTTGTTCACGCTGAACATATTAATCAAATTCTAACATCTTTGAACTTTTTGATTAAAAACATGTGTAAGTCATTTGATAATTTTTACGTAATAAATGTAAATTACTTAAAGTTTTTTCCACCTAAAAATTCAAATTTTAATATTGGAAAAAAAATAAGATACCCAAAAAATCTAAAATTTTTAAACCCAAAAAATTTTAGCGAGTTAAATAAATTTTGTGAAAATAAAAAGATAATTGCTATTAGTAATATTAATAGAAATTTTAATGATATCAAAATTCATTTATTATTAAATAAACTAAATATAAGACAGGTAATTGTAAGTAATTTTGGTCACATTCAAGGTCCTGGTGCATTTAGTTCGGCAAAAGGTTTTTTAAAAGATTTTTTTTTTAAAAAATTTCCTCAAAGACTAGTTATATTATTGAGTATTTTTAATTTAGTACCTAAAGTGGACATAAGATTTGAGTCAAGAAGAGATAAGTTTAATTGGGGCAACAAAAATATTTACGACTATATTGGTAAAGTTATTCCATTTTTTGAACTGAAATATACAAAAAAATTTATTAGAATTAACAGTCTTATTTATGATTTTAAACAATCAAATCCTAAAAAGAATATATCATCACAATATATTGTTTTGGTCGACACTAATATAAATCATAAAGATGCAGTGAGGTCTCAAGGAAAAATTGGAAAAAAAAAAATAAAAGTTTCTTATAAAAAAGTTAATATTTTTTTAGATGAACTATCGCGTTTATATAAAAAGAAAATAGTAGTATGTATACATCCTTCCTGTAATTTAGAGGAAATTAAATCATATTTAAATAAAAATATTTTAGTGAAAAAATATCAAACTCAAAAATATATATTTAAAGCATTCATTGTAGTATTTTATGACTCAACAGCAATTACAGACGCGATTTTTTTAAAAAAAAAGATTATCAGTTTACAAAATCATTATATGGGACAAATTAGAGTTAAAGATGTTCAGCAATATCCTAAAAAAGTTGGAATAAGAAAATTTGTTTTAGATAAAGACAAAATTTCAAATAAAAAAGAATTTTTGGAAGATTTAAATAATAGAGTTAGATTTTATGATAAATATATAAGAGATAATTTATCAACAAAAGATAACACTACGGGTATGGACAAAGTAATCAGTATAATAAAAAAACTATAAATCATGACTTATATTACTAATTTTTAATCTTATGTTTAATATTCTAGACGATTTAAGAAAAGTTTTTTACCTGTTTAAAGTGGCTGACTTTAAATCATTTAAAATTATTTTTTTAGGAATGTTGATGTGCACTTTTTTTGAAATAATAAGCTTAGGTTCAGTTCCAGTATTTATTATTTTGTTGTTAGATCCATCAACGCTTATAAATAATGAGTATGGCATAGTAATACCAGAATTTATTTTAAATACTGAGAGATTAAAACTGGTTGTTGCTGGATCATTATTAGTAATTTTAATTTTTATAATAAAAAATTTGTATTTGTTTCTTTTTAATTATTATAAAAATTCACAATTAAGAAAAATTAAAACTAATTTACAAAAAAAATTATTTTCATCTTATTTGTATGCTCCATATCTATTCCATCTTAAAAATAATCCAGCTTATTTGACAAGAAATTTAATAGAAGAAATAAGAAATTGTTTAGAAACCATTAATCAATTTTTACACCTCTTTTTAAATACTTTGATTTCTTTTTTTGTATTAGTTTTTATTTTTTCAGTTGATTTCAAAGTTTCAATTATAGTGTTATTAATTCTAGGAATTTTTTCTGTAACTTTTTATTCAAGTATAAAAAAAAAGCTGATTCTTTGGGGAAAACAAATACAACAATTTAAAGGAGATCTATTTAAACAGATAAATGAGAGTATTAATTCTATAAAGGAAATTAAAATCTATGAAAAAGAGAAAAATCAGTCCGACAAATTTTTTAACAAAATTGACTCATTAGAAAAAATAATTTTTGTCGAAGGTTTGATTACTCTAATTCCAATATTTGCTCTAGAAATTATTGCGATTCTATTAATCACCTCTATTACAAGTTATTATCTATATTTAGGAAAACCTATGGAGATTATAATTCCATTAATATCTTTGTATACCGTCGCTTCTATTAAGATTATACCTGCGATAAATAAAATTTCTTTATCATTTTCAAAGATAAAATTTTTTTCACCATCTCTAAATTTAATAAATGATCAATTTTCATTTTTTGAAAGCTTTATTTTAGAGGATAAAAACTCTAAAAATGAAATATCTATAGATAAAAGTACTAAAATAACTTTTGAAGAAGTATCATTTACTTATAAGAAAGATGCTATTTTTAATATAAATAATATTTCGACAAATTTTCATTTAAATCAAAATTTAGGATTAGTTGGACCCTCTGGTGCAGGAAAAACTACATTAATTAATTTAATCACCGGATTAATAAAACCAACCAATGGAGTGATTAAAATTAATAATGAAAACATATCTTCCTGCATAAGTTCCTGGAGAAATTGTATTGGGTATGTGCCACAGGACGTTTATTTAATGGATGATTCGATTAAAAAAAATATAGCCTTTGGGATAGAAGAGAAAGATATAGATTTTGAAAAAGTAAAAAAAGTTGCAAAAATTGCTCAAATCCACGATTTTATTTTATCCTCAGAAAGTGGTTTTGAAACATTAGTTGGTGATAGAGGAATTAGAATATCTGGAGGGCAAAAGCAAAGAATTGGAATTGCTAGAGCTTTATACAGAAATCCAAAAATAATTATATTTGATGAAGCTACAAGCAATCTAGATTTAGATAATGAAAATAATTTGTTAGATGAAATACATAATAATATCATTGGATGTAGTTTAATAATAATTTCTCATAGAAAAAATTCTGTTAAATATTGTGATAAAGTTTTACTTTTAGAGAAAGGTAAATTAATTAAAGAGGGATCAGTTGAAGAAATTTTTAAAGACTACGATTAAATTATGAAAAAATTTTCTGATAAATTTGTTAAAGGAACAGGCGTAATGTTTCATCATTTTCATGATAATAAAAAAAATTTAAAAAGTCAGGGAAGCATCTCTAAATTTGATCTTTTAAAAATAATTAAATACATCGGTGTTAAAAATATACTTACTCCTTTTGAATTTCAAAAAAAAATCAGAATGAATAGATTAAAAAAAGGTGAGTCAGTTTTAACATTTGATGATGGTATTAAATCTCAAGTAAATGTAGCCTTACCAATTTTGAATAGATATAATTTAAAAGCATTTTTTTTTGTCAACTCAAGTGTTTTCTCAAATAAAAAATGTAAATTAGAACTCTATAGACATATAAGAAATAATGAATTTAAAAGTGTTGAGGACTTTTATAAGATGTTTTTTTCACTTTTAAATGAGAAGTATAAAAAAATAATATTTGATAAAAATATTTTAAATAACCCACAAATGAACAAAAAATTATTTCCTTATTATACAGATAACGATATCAGATTTAGAGTTTTAAGAGATAATTTTTTACCCCAAAAAGAATATGAAAATATTATGTTAAAAATAATTAAATTAAAAAAGTTAAAAGCTAATCAAATTTATAACAAAGTTTATTTTAGTAAAAATGACTTAAAAAAAATTCATCGTGAGGGACATGTAATCGGTTTACATTCATTTTCACACAAAGATAAAATTGAGCTTTTAAGTAAAAAAGAAAAGCATAATGAATATAGAAAAGATATAAATAATCTCTCTAATATTTTAGGAATTAATAAAGATAAGATTTTTTCGATGTCGCACCCAAATGGATCATTTGATACCCATATATTAAAATATTTGAAGAAGAAAAAAATATCTATTGGATTTATGCAAGTTCAAAAAACCTACTATAAATTAGATAATAAGATTAAGAAGTTTTATAAAAACTTGATGTTACCAAGAGAAGATCATTCAATAATTTTAAAATTTATTAAAAATGAAAAATAAACAACAAATACAAACAAAAATTTTTTTTGAAAAAGATGCATTAAATTGGTCGAAAAAATCTAAATTTAAAAAAAAATTAATTTATAACGCCATTCACGAAAGAAACTTATATGTAATTAATTTAATAAAAAAATTTAAATTTAAATACCATCTTGATGTAGGAAGTGGGGTTGGAGATTTGTGTTTCGAAACAGCAAAAAAAACAAAAAGTTCAATTGGTATCGATTTTTCATCAAATATGATTAAAATTGCAGAAAATAAGTTTAAAAGAAAAAATCTACGGTTTTTCTGCAAATCTTTTTTTGATTATGTACCCGAAAGTAAATTTGATTGTATTTCAGCAAATGGATTTATTGAATATTTATCTATTAACGAAATCATAAAATTTTTTAAATTATCAAATTCTTATTTGAAAAAAAATGGCATTCTTACTTTTAGCTCTAGAAATAGAATTTTTAACCTTTTTTCATTGAATGATTTTTCTAAAAAAGAATTATCATCTAATCTTTTTAAAGATTTTTATAAGGAAGCGATACTCTTTAGCGAAATTAAACAACTAAATGAAATAGATAAAATCAAAAAAAGAGGTATTGAAAAAATTAAATTTAAGCAGCCGAGCACTGGAATTAAAGTATCGGTTAGACATCAATTTTCTCCACTACAATTAATAAAAACATTGAAAAATTTGCATTTCAAGTTAGTTGATATTCATCCAATCAATTATCACCCCGTTCTTCCAAAAGAATATGAAAAAGATAAAGAATATAAATTTTTCTCTAATTATATTTTTAAAAAAACTATTCATAAGAATTTAGATAAATTATCTTTTATTCCATTTGCCTCATCCTTTATGATTACAGTAAAAAAAATATGACCTTATTATATCTAAATAAATTAATGAAAGTTTGATGAAAGTTATCTATGATCATAAGATTTTTTGGAGACAAAAATATGGTGGAATTTCAAGATATTTTGTCAACTTATTTAAAAATTTAGAATACTTAAATATTAATTACAAGGTTATTTCGCGTTTTTATAAAAATAATTATTTAAAAGAACAAATCAAAAAAGAAAAAATTGTTGGAACACATATTAAAAATCCTTTTCCAAAAACATCTTTCTTAATTGATAGATACAATGATTTTTATCTTAATAATTATATAAAAAAAAATGGGCCAGATATAATTCATACAACTTATTTTAATAAGTTTATAAAAAAAAAAAAAATACCGTTAGTAACGACTGTGTATGACCTGATTCATGAAAAAAACCTTATTGCTAAAAACGAAAATCATCTTTTGAATAAAGATATATTAGATAATACCGACCAAGTCATTTGTATTTCTAATAAAACCAAAAAAGATCTAATTGAAATCTACGGAATTTCAAATAATAAAATTTCAGTCATTCATTTAGGATCTGATCATCTGGATAATAATGATGATTTTAATAGTTTCAAAATCGTAAAACCTTTTTTAATATTTGTTGGTTCAAGGAAAAAGTATAAAAATTTTATATCATTACTAAAGTGTATATCTTTATCTGATAAGATTAAAAAAGATTTTGATTTAGTCGTTTTTGGTGATGAAAAAATAAGCTTTGATGAAAAAAAATTGATTGATGAATTAAAACTAGGTCCTATGAAGATTTATCGTGAGAGTGGAGGTGATTATAAATTGAGAAATTTTTTAAAACAGTCTACTGGCTTTATTTTTCCATCTTTGGATGAAGGATTTGGTTTACCAATACTAGAGTCTATGAGAAACAATTGTCCAGTGTTTTGTTCAGATATTGAAGTTTTCAAAGAAGTTGCTTCAAATAGTGCAGAATATTTTGATCCGCTAGATATAGAAAATATGAAATTTAAGTTAGAAGAATCTTTATTCTCACCCTCTAAATTAGAAAATCTAAAAAAATCAGGGTATAAAAGATCCTTAAAATTTACTTGGTCAGAATGCGCATCGAAAACTCTAGATGTTTATAAAAAATTGACTAATTAGTTTAAAATTTTAATAAGAATATTACTTCTTAACTACATTAATTTAAATTGAATGTAAGTTATTTTTACTTAATGTAAACTTTTAAATAAAAATGAAAATTAAAAGCTGTAGGTCCTGTTCAAGTAAATCTCTGAAAAAATTGTACTGTTTAGGAAACCAGTATTTAACAGGAATATTTCCAAAAAGCAGATCTCAAAATGTTCCAAAAGGAGAATTAAGCATGGTTATGTGTGGTAAATGTAGCCTTTTACAGCTTGAAAATTCTTTTAACGTTAATGTTATGTACGGTGAAAATTATGGATATCTCTCATCGTTAAATCCACACATGATTAAACATTTAAAAATAAAATCAGAAAAATTAAAGAAAATTTCTAAACTAACCAATCATGAGACTGTTATAGATATCGGTAGTAATGACGGAACATTTTTATCAAATTACCGAAAAACGAATAGATTAATTGGTGTTGATCCAACTATAAAAAAATTGAAAAAATTCTATCGTAAAGACATAATTACATGCTCTGATTTTTTTAGTGCTCAGACAGTTTCTAAATATCTCAAAAATAAAAAAGCAAAAATAATTACCTCTATATCAATGTTTTATGATTTACCCTCGCCAATCAAATTTGCCCAAGATATATATGAATGTTTAGAAAATGATGGCATTTGGCATTTGGAGCAAAGTTATATGCCACTCATGTTAAAGAATATTTCATATGATACAATTTGCCACGAACATTTAGAATATTATTCTCTAAAGACTATAAAATATATTTTTGATAAAGTAGGATTTAAAATAATTGATTTAGAGTTTAATGATATTAATGGAGGGAGTTTTGCATTAACAGTTTCAAAAAAAAATTCAAAATATTCTGAATATTCAAAAATAGTAGATTGGTTATTATTAAAAGAGGAAAAATATAAGTACAATTCTTCAATTACACACTTAAAATTTTTTAAAAGTGTGGTGCAACATAAAAAAATTCTCCAAGATCTTTTATCTAATTTAATAGATATGAAGAAAAAAGTGATAGGGTACGGTGCCTCTACAAAAGGAAACGTGATTTTGCAATATTGCAATCTAACTTCCAGTAACATTAAATTTATTGTTGATGTAAATAAAGATAAAAATAATAAATATACACCTGGAAGTTTAATAAAAATAGTAAGTGAAAAAGAAATAAAAAGATATAAGCCAGATTACATGTTGGTTTTACCATGGCATTTTAAAAACTTTATTCTTCAAAAAGAAAAAAACTATTTAAATCAGGGGGGCAAATTAATCTTTCCTTTACCTGATATAGAAATTGTTTAGATTAAACTAGATTTTGTCTAAATTAGATATCTATTTCTCAAAATACAATTTAAATAAATTTTTTAATGTTCTGAAAATTTCAATACCAGGTATTTTGGAACTACCATGGCGTCTATTCTTAAAATGAATGGGAATTTCATTAATAATTACTCCATGTCTGTTTAATCTATAAATTGTTTCCATAAAAAAACTATAACCTTTTGATTTAACTATATTTAAATTGAATTCCTTTAACTTAAAAAGATTAAATCCTCTAAAAGATGTTGTGAACTCATTACAGTTTATTCTTAAAATTTTTTTGATAAATTTATTTCCAATTATACTAAGCATTAATCTATGGCTTGACATTTCACATTTTCCACCTTTAATATATCTAGAGCCAATAACAAAGGATGATTGATCCAGTATTTCAATCATCTTGGGTATTTCATTGGGATCATGAGAGAGATCCGCATCCATTGAAATAAATTTCTCATAATTATTATTTTTTGCATATTCAAATGCTAGTTTATGAGCAGTATCTAAACCAGATTTATTTTTTCTTATAATCACTTTTAAATTTTGATTAATCTTTTCTAATTTTTGTAAAATTTCCCAAGTTTTATCTGGACTATTATCGTCAATAACCAGTATATCAATATTAACTTTAAGCTGATTTAAATTTTCTATTAATTTTTTTATATTTTCTTTTTCATTATAAGTTGCAGTAAATATTAATGTTTTACTCATAAAAAAATTGGTTTAATTAGTACATCAAAAGTAATAAAAATAAATCTTAGTAAGTATATGAAACACATAAAAACTGCAATTATATTTGGGGTTACTGGTCAAGATGGTGCTTATTTATCTCATTTTCTATTACAAAAAGGATACAAGGTAATTGGAGTAACAAGAAACAAATCTGTTAAAAATCTATTTAGATTAAAAAAGTTAAATGTAATTAAAAAAATTTTAATTTTAAAAGGTGTAGCTACCGATTTAAAATTTTGTAAAAAGGTGATTAATTCAAAAGTAAATGAAATTTATTATCTAGCTGGGGACTCATCCGTTATAAAATCTTTTGAAACACCCGAAATTTCATTAAAAAGTAATACAGAGGGGGTCTTAAATATTTTACAAACTCTTAAAATGAAAAAATGTAAAAGCAAATTATTTAATGCAGGCTCAGGCCAATTTTATGGAGACAATAAAAAAAATTTTTATAACATAAATTCTAAAATAGATCCTCAAAGCCCTTATGGAGTGTCCAAGGCAGCAGCATACTGGTTAATTAGAATTTATAGAGAAAAGTATAATATTTTCTGTTGCACAGGAATTTTATTTAATCACGAGTCTCCATTAAGATCAAAAGAATTTGTTACAAAAAAAATTGTTGATACAGCACTAAAAATCAAAAAAGATAAAAGTATAATATTAAAATTAGGTAATGTTAACGTATATAGAGATTGGGGGTGGGCACCAGATTATGTAAGAGCTATCTGGCTAATGATGCAAAGGGACAAACCAAGAGATTTTATAATTGGATCTGGAAAAACTAATTCCCTCAAAGATTTTGTCGACAAAGTTTTTAAATATTTGAATATAAGTAAAAAAAATTTAAAAACAGATGTCTCAAAATATAAAAGAAAAATAGACTTAAGAGGTTACAAGGCAAATATTAGGGAAACACAAAAGATACTTAAATGGAAACCAACTGTAAAATTTAATACGATTATTTATAAGATGATCAATAATGAATTATTTTAACTTAATTTTTTCTAACAAATCTATCTTAAGAATATTTCAACAAGAAATTTTTAAAAGTTTTAAAATAGAGGGTGAGGTAATTGAATTTGGAGCATCTGAAGAGATATCTAAAAATTTTTGCAATCATAATTTGGAAAATTATAAAATTACTTACTCAAATATTAATCCCTCAAATAAAAAATTTCTCAACATTGATTTACAAAAGGAAGTATTAACAGATATTAAATATGATTATGTAGTAATATTTAATGTTTTAGAACATCTTTTGAATCCAAATTTAGCTTTAAAAAATTTATCAAAAATTTTAAAAAAAAGTGGAAAAATTATTGGTTCCACACCTTTTCTTTTTAGGGTTCATGGTGCACCAAAAGATTATTCAAGGTTTACAAAAGATCACTTACATCAACTATTAAAATCAAATAATTTTGAAAATATACAAATTATTGAGTTGGGTACTGGTCCATTTATAGCATGCATCTCTTTACTTAGAAGTTATTTGAAATATTTACCAATTTTTTATCAATTACTAGTTTTATTATCCTTAGTTATTGATAAGTTAATTAAGGTAATCATAAAAACTGATCCAAAAAAAATTTATCCTGTTGGGTATATTTTTTTCGCAACTAATAACTAAAATATGGATAATAGAATTCTTGTGACAGGTGGAACGGGGCTAATTGGTAAGTATTTACAAAATGAAATGCCCAATGCTTTTTATATTGGATCATCTGATTATAACTTAACTAAAAATGATGAAGTCATAAAAATGTTCAATGATATTAAGCCAGAAATTGTAATTCATCTTGCTGCATTAGTTGGGGGAGTTCATCACAATATAGAAGAGCCGGTTAAGTATTTTGAAGAAAACATATTGATGAACACTTTTGTGTTAAAGGAAAGTTATAGATTTAATGTCAAAAGATTTACTGGTATTCTAAGTTCGTGCATTTATCCAGATAAAATTTCAAGTTATCCAATTAAAGAAGATCAACTAGTTGAAGGCGCACCACATCAAGATTTATTCTCATATTCATATGCCAAAAGATGTTTAGGCATACAAATTGATATGTATAATAAAAAGTATAAAACAAATTATAATTATCTTATTCCATGTAATTTATACGGGGAGTTTGACAAATTTGATCCAATTCGTGGACATTTTGTTGGTGCTTTAATAAATAAAATAATAACTGCAAAAAATTCAAATAAAAAATCTATTGAGTTATTTGGTGACGGCACTCCTTTAAGACAATTCATGCATGCAAAGGATGTTGCTAGAATAATTACTAATATGATAAACGAGGATAAATATATGAATATGAACGTTGCAACACATGAAAATTATACGATTGATAAAATTGCAAACATTGCATTAAAAGTTTGTGATGCAGAATATCTGGAGATAAAATACAACACTGATAGACCTAACGGGCAAATGAGAAAAGATATAGATACAAGTATATTTGAAAAAAATTTTCCAAATATAAAATTAATTCAATTGTCTGAAGGAATTAAAGAAATTTATGAAAAATTAAAAAGATGACCAAAACACTTTTATTTGGAGGCAGTGGTTTTTTTGGACCAGTTATATTGTCAAAAGATGAAAATATTATCTCGGTTGGGAGAACAAAACCACCTGGTTATTGTAAAAATAAACATATTCAAATTAATGATTTAGATGAATTATATAAGTTAGATGATTTAGAGTTTGATAAAGTAATATTTTTAATAGGAAGCTCTAATCACCATGATATTAATATAAACATCGATATGGGTATTGACTTTAATGTATATCCGCTGAACAAAGCTCTTGATTATTTTTCAAAAAAAAATTTAAAAAAATTTATTTGTTTTACGACAATACTTTTATATGATCAAAATAAATTAGTCATACCAGTTGATGAGACACAAGATATAAACCCTTATGCTAACAAATACATTTTTAGTAAATACTTATCTGAACAGATTGTAAAGTTTTATCGAAATTCAGTCCCATCAATTGTTGTTAGATTAAGTAACATCTACGGTTATACAGAATTAAGAAGGCCAGATTTAATACCCACAATAATGCAAGATATTTTTGAGAAAGAAAAAGTTGAAATTTGGTCTGATAAACCAAAAAGAGATTTTATTTTTACAGAGGACGCCGCTGATGCTGTACTTAGAATATTAGACACCGATTTTACTGGCATAGTAAATTTAGGATCAGGTAGAATGTCATCATTGAAACTTATTTCTGAAATAATCCAGGATCTCTCCGGAAAAAAAATAATTTCAAAAGATAAAGTTGTTAGTGGACCCATGGAATTTAATACAAATATTAAAAAAATTTCTGAAGTTGCTGATTGGGAACCTAAATTTGATATTAAAAAAGGTTTGGAAAAAACTTTTAAGATTATGAAGTCATACTATTTAAAATAAATTAAATGAAATTATTTTATTGGTCACCTTTTTTATCTAATATAGCAACAGTAGATGCAGTCATAAATTCTATTAATTCATTAAATAGATATGGTGAAAAAAATAGATATAAAACTTTCCTAATTGATGCTTCAGGTGAATGGGAGGAGAAATCAGATAAAATTACAGGAATTAATATTATTAAACTATATGGAAAAAAATATTATAAATTTTTACCTAAAGGAAGTTTTATTAAAAGTAGATTATCTCAAATTATTATTTTTATACGTAATTTTAATTCATTGAGAAATTTGCTGCTTAAAGAAAAGCCCGATTTTCTTATTGCTCATTTAATCATATCATTACCTTTAATTTTATTTTTCTTTTTTAAATTTGAAACTAAATTAATAATAAGAATTTCAGGTACACCGAAACTTAATGTTTTTAGGAAATTTTTTTGGACTTTATTTTCTAAAAATGTTCATCTAGTGACTTGCCCAACCAACTCAACATTAAAAAAATTAAATGAATTAAATATTTTTCCTGAAAAAAAGTTAAGACTTGTTTATGATCCTGTCTTAAGAGTTAATTTGATTAATTTAAAGAAAAGGGAAAAATTAGAAAATAAGCTTATGGGGACTCAATACATCCTCAGCATAGGTAGATTGACTAAGCAAAAAAACTTTTTTCTATTAATAGAGGCTTTTAAGGAAATATTAAAAGAGTATTCAAACTTAAAATTAGTTATTTTAGGAGAAGGTGAAGAGAGAAAAAAAATTGAAAAATTAATAAAAAAACTAGCTTTAAATGAAAAGATTTATCTTGAGGGTTACAAAAAAAATATATTTAATTATTTATACAACTGTGAATGCTACATATCTTCATCTTTATACGAGGATCCGGGTTTTAGTTTAATAGAGTCTGGATTTTTGAATAAATTTGTAATCGCAGCTGACTCTAAAACAGGACCAACTGAAATATTGAATAATTCAAAAAATGGTCTTTTATTTAAAAATAATGACAAAGTATCGCTTGTTAATCAATATCTAGCGTTTAAAAAATTAAGTCTAGAAAAATTAAATTATAAGAAAATTAATTTAAAGAAATTTTCAAAAAATTTTTCTATTTTTAACCACTATAAAAGTATGAAAATAATTTTGTCTAGTTAGAATAGTAAAAAAAAGGATCAATAATTTTTTTCTTATCTACTAAATTTGCAATGTTCTTAAATTTTTTACCCTTAGAGAGAAATATAAAAAAATTATATTTTTTTAGTTCTTTATAATTTAAATCATCTGCAGTTTTAAAAAATGGATCAAAAGACTTTGTTTGTTTAAATTTTTTTTTAAAATAGTTAAAAATTTCAATTTTCTGTGAGTTTCTTGTGTCAGATACACCATATTTATAAGTAAGACCAACGACACAAATCCTGATTTTATTTTTTTTAATTTTACTTTTCTTTAAACAAAAATTAGCAAAATCAATGACATATTTTTTCATATAATTATTTACGTATCTACCAGACAAAGTTACTTTTGATTTATAACCCTTTTTTTTTGCAATATAAGTTAAGTAGTACGGATCGACTGGCAGACAGTGACCACCTACTAAACCTGGAGAAAAATTAATAAAATTCCATTTAGTGGAAGCTAACCTAACTATTTCATTAAAATTTAGATTTAATTTATTACTAATCATCAATATTTCGTTGAATAACGCAATATTTAAGTCTCTTTGAATATTCTCAATACCTTTAGCTGTCTCAGCTTCTTTAATGTTATTAGTAAAAATTAATTTTTTACATATTTTTTTATATACATCTTTTAATAATTTTTTAACTTTTTGATTTTTTCCCTCATAAGCTAATATCTTATTTATTTTATCCAAATTATTTTTTTTATCACCGGGATTTATTCTTTCTGGACTATAACATGTACTAAAATCGTAATTATTTTGTAATTTTGTTTTTCTTTCTAATTTTTTTGCGAATATATCTGTTACTCCAGGATAAACAGTAGACTCTAAAACAATTATGTCTCCTTTTTTTAAAATTTTTGAAAGTAATGTAAAACTCATATTGATATATTTCAAATCTGGAGTCTTAGAATTTGTTATGGGAGTTGGAACACAAATTATAAAAAAATTACATTCCTTTATTTCTTGAATATTTTTTGAAAATATTAAGTTTTTCTTTTTAAGGTCTTTTCTTTTAAATTCATTATTAAGATCAATTTGATTATTTAGAGAATTTATTCTTTCTGAATTAATATCAAAACCAATAATTTTAAAATTTTTAGCCAATTTTAAACAAATAGGCAAACCTACATACCCAAGACCAATTACACATATTTTTAACATGAAATATTTATATCGTTTATGATTTAATATTGATATATCAATATTATTTTTATGCAAATATTAATTACTGGTGCTGCAGGCTTTATTGGTTTCAATCTTTCTAAATATCTATTAGATAAATCAAATGTTAAAATTATTGGTATCGATAATTTAAATAATTATTATTCAAAAAAATTAAAAAAAGATCGTATTAAGGAATTATCAAAATATAAAAATTTTT
>MDTG01246965.1_pt1 | contig 29452 bp, 25 predicted proteins | sample 811421 | NCBI WGS metagenome assembly MDTG01 (sample SAMN05326645, study PRJNA326480) | marine metagenome | isolation source: seawater | place: Pacific Ocean: South East | collected 2011 | reverse complement strand
GTTCAGCTATCTGGTGGTCAAAGGCAAAGAATAGGAATCGCCAGAGCTTTATATCATAATCCAGATATTTTAATTTTTGATGAAGCTACATCTGCTTTAGACACAGAAACTGAAAAAGAAGTTATGAGCTCCATTTATGATTTAAGAAAAGGTAAAACTATTATAATAATAGCACATAGATTATCAACTTTAAATAATGTAGATATTATATATAAAATTTCAAATAACAAAATAAAAAAAGTATGAAAGCAGTAATATTAGCTGGTGGATTAGGAACTAGGATTTCAGAAGAAACGGCTTTAAAGCCAAAACCAATGATTGAAATTGGCGGAAAGCCTATATTGTGGCATATTATGAAAATTTATTCTCATTATGGTATTAATGAGTTTATTATATGTTGTGGTTACAAGGGCTACATGATAAAAGAATATTTTGCAAATTACTTTTTACATCAGTCTGACGTAACCTTTGATATGAGTAATAATGAAATGAAGATTCACCAAGAGCGCGCTGAGCATTGGAAGGTTACCCTTGTAGATACAGGAGAAGAAACAATGACAGGGGGTAGGATAAAGCTTATAAATGGATATCTTTCAGAAGATGAACCATTTTGCTTAACTTATGGAGATGGAGTAGCCAATATTGATGTTTCGAAGCTAATAAAATTCCATTTTAAACATGGTAAATTAGCCACATTAACATCAGTATACCCCCAAGCTAGATTTGGAGCTTTAAAAATTGACAAAAATCAAGTAAAAAGTTTTATTGAAAAACCCATTGGCAAGTCTGGATATATAAATGGAGGATTTTTTGTGTTAAATAAAAAAGTTTTAGATTATATAGATGGAGATAATACAATTTGGGAACGAGGGCCATTGGAAAATCTAGCAAAAAGTGGTGAATTGATGTCTTTTAATCATAACGGGTTTTGGCAGCCTATGGATACTCTAAGAGATAAAAATTTTTTAGAAGATGTTTGGAAATCGGGCAAAGCCCCATGGAAATTATGGAGCTAAAAGAGATCTTGAATTCTTATAAAGAAAAAAAAGTTTTAATTACTGGTCATACTGGTTTTAAAGGATCATGGTTATCTTATTGGTTAAAAGAAATAGGAGCTGAAGTATTTGGATATTCATTAAAGCCTGTTAAAAAATTAAATCATTTTGATTTACTCAAAATGGAACTAAAATCTTGCTATAATAATATTTGTGACCTAACAAGCTTAAAAGAATTTATTAATAAAACAAATCCAGAGATTATATTTCATTTAGCTGCTCAACCATTAGTAAGGCAATCATATATAAACCCAATTGAAACTTATAACACTAATGTTATTGGAACTGCTAACTTATTAGAGGCTGTTAGAGGAAATCCTTCAGTTAAAGCAGTTATTGTTATTACAACAGATAAATGTTATAAAAATTTAAATCAAACTCATGGGTATGTTGAAAGTGATACTTTAGGTGGTTATGATCCTTACAGTAGTTCAAAAGCTAGTGTTGAATTATTAGTTTCTTCTTTTAGAGATTCGTTTTTTAATTTAAGTGAATATGGAATAAATCATCAAGTTCTTATCTCAACAGCTAGGGCAGGAAATATAATAGGTGGAGGTGATTGGTCAGATGACAGATTGATTCCTGACTTAGTTAAAAATGCTAAAAACGGTGGAACCACCAAAATCCGATATCCAGGTGCTACAAGACCATGGCAACATGTCCTTGATCCTTTATCTGGCTATTTAATGTTAGGAGAAAAATTATTAAATGGGGAGACAAAATATACTGGAGCATGGAATTTTGGTCCTGAAGAATATGATATTTTAAGTGTGCATGAGCTTGTTTTACAATGCAAGAAAATATGGAGTAATATAAATTTTGAGATTCAAAATGACCAAAACGAATTACATGAAGCGAACCTGCTTAGCTTAAACATTAACAAAGCAAAACATTTTCTTAATTGGAAACCAAAGTGGAATAGCACTATAACTATTAAAAAAACTATGAAATGGTATGAAACATTTTATAATTCAAAGATTGTTTTGACAAATTCGCAACTTAAAGAATATATAAAGGGATAACACTTTAAAGTAAACTTATTCTAAAAAAGTGGAGAATTTTATACAAAACAATATAAAAACAATTAATATCTACGATTAAGAAAATATAATCAAATCTTTAAATTATGAATTGCAGACATTGTAATACAAAACTTGAAAATTTATTTTGTAATCTTCAAACTTGTCCCCCATCTAATGCCATGATTAAATCCGAGGAACTTAATAAACCTGAAATATATTTCCCATTAAAGGTATTTGTATGTAATAAATGTTGGCTAGTTCAAGCAAATGAAATAAAAAAAGCTGAAGATATTTTTAATAGTGATTATACTTACTTTTCATCTTTTTCTTCAACATGGTTGGAACATTCAAAAAATTATGTTGACTATATGATAGAAAGATTTGAATTTGATCAAAATTCAAAAGTTATGGAGATAGCATCAAATGACGGATATTTATTGCAATATTTTAAGAAAAAAAATATTCCAGTATTAGGGATAGAGCCTACATTAAATACTGCTCAAGTAGCAATTGAGAAAGGGATAGAAACAATCACTGAATTCTTTGGATATAAACTAGCTAGTAAAATGCTAAAAAAAAAAGCTGATTTAATATTAGGAAATAATGTGTTAGCTCATGTTCCAGACATTAATGATTTTGTTAAAGGAGTAAAAATTGCTTTAAAGCCTAATGGAATAAATACATTTGAATTCCCCTACTTGTGTGAGCTTATTAAGCTAAATCAATTTGACACTATTTATCACGAACATTTCTCATACTTTACTTTGAGTACCGTAAAAACCATCTTTGAATTTCATGGCTTAGAGATTTTTGATGTTCAAAAGCTGACTACTCATGGAGGCAGCTTAAGAATATTTTCTAAACATACTGAAGACTGCTCTAGAGAAATAGATAAAAGTGTTACTGATATATTAGATTATGAGATGTCAATAGGTGTTAGTTCATTAAATTACTACAAGGACTTTCAGTTAAAGATTGATAAAATCAGAAATGCGTTTCTTTCTTTTTTGATTCGAGCTAAACATGAAAATAAAAAAGTTGTCGGTTATGGAGCAGCTGCAAAAGGTAATACATTATTAAACTATTGTGGAATAAAAGATTCAGGGTTTATAGATTATGTGGTAGATGCATCTCCATACAAGCAGGGTAAATATCTTCCTGGATCAAGAATTCCAGTTTATCATCCGGCTAAAATTAAAGAAACGTCTCCAGATTATGTTATAATATTTCCATGGAATTTAAAAGATGAAATCATAAAGCAGTTAAAATTGACTATTTCTCCTAATATAAAGTTTGTAATAGTAATTCCAGAACTAACTTTTATTTAAAATATAATAACATGAAAGAACTATCTATTGGAATACCTACATATAACAGACAAAAACAACTTAAAAAACAATTAAAGAGTTTGTTAATACAAGATTTGTCTGAAATTGAGGAAATAATTGTTATTGATAATAATTCAAATTATGATATCATAAAACTTATTGAAAGTTTAAATTCTAAAAAAATTAAATTAATTATTAATCCAATTAATCAGGGAATGTCTATCAATGTTTTAAACCCATTTTTGTATTGTAAAACAAAATGGTTATGGCTGTTATCGGATGATGATTTAACTCTAAAAAATTCTGTAAAAAATATTCTTGAAAGTATAAGAAACTCTGCTTATGACACTGGTTTAATTCAATTTTCTTTATTTGAGAATCAAGAATCATTTTATGCTAAAAATTTAAATCAATACATAGATTATTATTTCAATGAAAGTAAAATTAGAAAGGGTGAAATAGTTTTTTTATCTACAAAAGTTTTTAATGTTGAAATTTTAAAAAAATATTTAGCTAAAGGTTTTGAATATTCATACACGTATATAGGGTTTTTAATTCCTATTTTTATTGCTCTTAATGAACAGAAAATATCAGTATTTTTCAATTCTAACAAAATAGTAGATTACTTATCCCCGGAAGGCGAAGGATGGAATTTTGATAAGGTGGGTAAAGGTCTTTCAACATTATCTCATATAGATATAGATTTAAACAAAAAATATAAAAAAAGAATGCTAGAAGTATTTATGCCGATTTCTTATATTGAAATGTATAAATTTTACCTAAGCAATAGAGATACAAAGAATGCTCAAAATTATGATATTATTTATCATAATTCATATAAATTTTATCTAAATATTTTTCAAAAATCAACCTATCAAATTTTTAAAAATTCTTTAAAAATTAGCTTAACCTATATTTTATTTAAATATATCAAGAAAATTTATATAACCTTCAAGCATTATAAATTCAAAAAGTAAATAAAATAATAACAACTATTGATGATCAATTCAACAAAAGCTGAAACTCTCGAATTTTTATTAAAAAAGGGATTTAAGATTCCTCTAACATTTTATTTCAATGTTCGTAAATGGAGAAGAAATCAAGAATCAATTATATCTAAAATCAATAAAAAGTTCGAAAAAAATAGTCTTTTAGCAATAAGAAGCAGCTCAAAATCTGAGGATAATGAACAAGAATCAATGGCTGGAGCCTTCACAACTTTATTGAATATAAAAAATGAAAAGAATGATTTAATTCAGTCAATTAATAAAGTAATTGACTCATATGATGAAAATCTATTCAATCAAGTATTAATTCAGCCTATGGTCGAAAATGTTAAGATTAGCGGTGTTGTAATGACTAAAGCTCTAGATGATGGTTCTCCATATTATGTAATTAACTTTGATGATTCATCAGGTAAAACAGATACAATAACTAGTGGTAATTCAATAAATAAAACTGTTTATATATATAATGGGTTCAAAGAAAGTGATTTTGATTCAAGGCCATTATTAGCAGTTTTAACTAAAGTCAAAAAATTAGAATCTTTATATAACAGTTTACCGTTAGACATTGAATTTGCAGTTGATAAAAATAATGAAGTATTTATTCTACAGCTTAGATTAATTACAACATCAAAGAAATGGAATAAAAAATCTAATGAATTAGTCTCAGAAAGACTTCCTTTTTTAGAAATATATATCAATTATTTAAACGAAAAAAGATTAGGAATTTTTGGAAATAGAACTTTACTCGGAATTATGCCTGATTGGAATCCTGCTGAAATGATAGGACTAATACCTCGCCCATTATCATTATCTCTTTACAGAGAATTAATAACTAAAAAAGTATGGAGAACATCAAGAGAAGAAATGGGGTATAAAAAACTTCCTGAAGTTGAGTTAATGGTATCTCTATTTGGGAGGCCTTATATTGATGTAAGAAATAGTTTTAATTCATTCTTACCAGAAAAGTTATCCCCAAGTATTTCAGAAAAGCTAGTAAATGCATATATCAAAAGGCTAGATAAAAATCCTTTCCTACATGATAAAATTGAGTTTGAAGTTGTAAGTACTGCTTTTGATTTTAAATTTTCTGATAACCTTAAAGAAAGATATCCTAATCTATTAAATGATAAAGAAATTATAGAATTAAAAAAATGTTTTATTGATTTAACACAAGATGCAATCCTTGATGGTGAAAAAAATTCACTAAATAAATCAATTAGACAAATAAATATTTTAGAGAATCTTCAAAAAGATAATATAAAGCCCAAGTTAAATAATGTTTTTTCTATTTCAGATCATATAAGTTCACTATTAAAACAATGTGTAGAATATGGAACAATGCCTTTTGCAATTTCTGCTAGACATGCATTTATTGCAGAATCTTTATTAAAATCTATGGCAGAATGTAATGCAATAAAAAAAAATAGAATAAGTTTATTCAAACAGAGCATAAAAACAATATCTTCAAAATTAAGTGATGATTATTACAATGCATTTAGTGGATCTATTTCAAAAGTAGAGTTTCTTGAAAAATATGGACACTTAAGGCCAAGCAGCTATGATATACTTTCATTAAATTATAATGAGAGAAAAGACTTGTTTAACGGAAATCCTAACAGAAAAAATTCTAACATTAAATTTGAACTTGATTCAACCGAAAGAAGAAAAATTAATGAATTATTAAAAAAGCATGGATTAAAAAAACTAAATGCAGATGATATTTTTTCTTATGCCTCGAAGGCTATAAAATATAGAGAGTATAATAAGTATGTTTTTACCAAACATTTATCTGAAATTTTAGATTATATAGTAAAATGGGGGGAATTAACGGGATTTTCAAGAGAAGATCTCTCTATGCTTAAAATTGAAGATATACAGAGTGTGTTAACATCTCCGTTGACAAATGAAGTTAAAACTCATTTCAAAAACATTATTAAAAATTCAAAAATTGAATACAAATTATCTTCATCTATAAAACTCAATTACTTAATTCGATCTTCAAAAGATGTTTATATAGCTCCTATGCATAGAAGTAAAGCGACTTTTATTGGAAATAAGCGTATAGAAAATGAAATAATATATTTAAATCCATACATAAAAAAAATACCTGATTTAAATGGTAAAATAATTTGTATAGAAGGGGCAGATCCAGGATATGATTGGATATTCTCTAGAAAAATAGCGGGTTTAATTACAAAATTTGGAGGTGCTAACTCTCATATGGCTATAAGATGTTCCGAGTATAATCTTCCTGCTGCAATTGGATGTGGTGAGCAACCATTTGAAAAGATAATTAATTCAAATATTGTAATTTTGGATTGTCAAGAAGAAAAATTAGAATCACTTACAATATAGATCATGAAAAAGTTAAATATTGGTATAAGCATGAGAGAAGTAAATGCTTTGGAATACAGTGAAAAGAGAGATTCTATAGCAAGAGACTGGTATAAGTTTATGCAAAAAGTACTACCTAATTCAAATTGGATTCTAATTCCAAATATTGAAAAAGATGTTATTAACTATATTAAAAATTGGCAAATTAATGGGTTTATATTAACTGGAGGTGAGGATATAGGAAAATCCAAAGAAAGGGATTTCTCAGAAAAACAAATTTTTAAATATGCGCAAAAAAATTCACTACCAATTTTAGGTGTTTGTAGAGGACTTCAATTAATTTATAAATGGATGGGAGGAGATCTTGAACAAAATGATAAGACTTTCACTGATTTACATCTTGCAAAGCCTCATGAAATAATATTAGATGATGATAGAATAATAATTGTTAATTCTTTTCATTCCAATAAATTGAAAGAAGAAGTAAAACCAGATAAATTAAAAGTTTTAGCAAGATGTAAATCAGACAACAGCATTGAAGCCTTTGAAGGAGATAAAATTTTAGGAATTATGTGGCATCCTGAAAGAGAAGAAATTCCTAAAAATTGGGATTCCTATAAAATCAGGAAATTATTTAAACATGAATAATCATAAAGCACTTATACTTGCAGCTGGTAGAGGATCTCGAATGGGAGATCATACAACTAACTCTCATAAAGCTTTAACTAGGATTAGTGGCAAAACGCTTTTAGAATGGCAGATAAACTCTTTGAAGCTTTCTAATATAGATAAAATTACTGTAGTTAGAGGTTATAATTCTCAAATGTTAAAAGGAGATTTTTATACAATAGAAAATAATAGGTGGATGGAAACAAATATGGTTTATTCCTTTTTTTGTGCACCAGAATTTGATTGCAAAACAATTGTTTCATATTCAGATATTACATATTCATCTGAACATGTGAAAAAGTTAATTGAACACAAAGGAGATATAATAATTACAGCAGACAAAAGTTGGTATAATTTATGGAGTTTGCGATTTGAAGACCCTTTTTTAGATGCAGAGACTCTTAAAACAAATGAAAATAATCATTTAACAGAGATTGGAGGTAAATCAAATTCTTTGAGTGAAATTGAAGCACAATACATGGGATTACTTAAATTTTCACCTAAAGGTTGGCATATCGCATTTGAATTATTTAACTCTTTAGATTTAGAACAAAGAGATAAACTTGATATGACAACTTTTTTATCAATACTTAAAGATGGGATTGATATTAATGTTCTTTTTGTTGATGGTAAATGGTGTGAAGTTGATACATACAGCGATTTACTTATCTACAAAAATAAATTAAAAGAAAAAAAAGAATGGAATCATGATTGGAGAATTTAAAAATGAAATACACTTACTCTAGTAAAAATCCTTTTGATGAAAAAATAAATTACTCGTACTCAAAAACGAGTGGACTAGAATTTATCAAATCATGGAAAAAGCATAGAGAATGTTGTATAGAGATTATAAATAAATCAAAATGTGATTATGAGAACTTAATTGATAACTCTAAAACAAACATTGAATTTCAAAAATGGCTTAAATCACCAAACATATTATTTTCAGAAATTGACAAGCTACACTTATTGATTAAAAGGTTTGAAGTAACAAAAAGAATTTATGATATATACGATGAAGATTATAGAAGAATTGACTCTAAGTCAAACTATAGTAATTTAAATCTTTATATAAATTTTGGCCTTATATTAATTAAATTATACAAAAAACATAAGCATCTTCAATATTTAAATTCTCTTTTAAAGGTAAACGATATAATTTGTAGTGTAATACTTTACTCTAAAATTAGAAATATAGATAGGAGGTCCTTATTAAACTTATTCTTTGAGGAAATTGATATAATCAATAAACTTCTCAAGTTTAACAAAGTTATTTAATGAAAATTTTACTTATAGCAGGAAATACAACTCGTACAAGAACTTATGCTCAATATTTATCAGAAAAAAAATATATAGTTGAGGGATTGTTTTATGGTTTTAATTCTATAAAATATATTCCACCAAAATTGAATTCTGAATCTAAAAAATTTTTTAAAAAACAAAATTTTATTATTCCTGGTTTGGAAGTTGATATTGAGAAAATATTTAAAAAGAAAAAATGGATTTACAAATACGTTGATGAATTTGATGTAAACTCTTTTAAAATTTTAAATAATATAAAAGCTTCTTCCCCAGATCTAGTAATTTTTTCAGGATATGGAGGACAAATACTTAAAAAAAAGCATTTTGATTTAAACATACCATACCTCCATATGCATCCTGGAGATATTCCAACTGAAAAGGGAAGTACTACTATTTATTATTCAATGTTAAATAAAAAATCTTGTACAGTTTCTGCTTTTTTGATGAATGAAAAAATTGATTCTGGAAAAATTATTTTAAAAAAAAATTATTCTAGACCCACTAAATATGTGGATATTGATAACTACTATGATAATATAATTAGAGCAAATTGTATGCTTGAAGCTTTAGTTGTTCTTAATCAAAAAGATGAACATGAATCATTATTAATGGATAAGCACTTGGAATATTATATTATTCATCCAGTAATTAAAAACATAAGTGTCCTTTCTTTAAATGATATTTAAAATACTACCTCTTTATATTGATCCTGGGACAGGAAGTTTAATAATTAGCTTTTTATTAAGTTTAAGCCTAGGAATCATATTTTCTATTAAGAATATTTATTTTAAATTTATTTTCTTATTATCAGGTAGAAATTACACAGTACCTTATGACTTTGACGGTAAACTAGTGTTTTTTTGCGAAGGAAAAAACTATTGGAGAGTTTTCGAGCCAGTCATTACTGAACTAATTAAGAAAAAATTTAATTTTATTTATTTAAGTGCTGACAAGAATGATCCAGGATTAAATTTAAATTCTGATTTCTGTGAATCTCATTATTTGGGCAATTTAAATCAAGCCTTTTTGATACTTAATAAGCTTAAGGCAAAAATGTGTGTTGCAACTACACCGCAATTAAATATTCTAGCATGGAAACTATCAAAAAATGTTAAACATTACTGCTACCTCTCTCATGCTCCTATGGATGTTCATGCAAATAAAAAGTTTTCATTTGACTATTATGACTCTATACTATGTGGTAATGAATTTCAAATCAAAAACCTTCGTTATTTAGAAGAAAAAAGAAATAGTAAAAAAAAAATTTTAAAGAAAACAGGATGTACATATTTTGATCTTTTAAAAAAGAATAGTGAAAATAACGGGGACCATGTTCTAATATCACCTACATGGGGAGAAAGATCTTTTTTTGGTTCAAATGGTAAAAAATTAATTTTTGAATTATTAAAAGGTGGATATAAGGTTTTGTACAGGCCTCATCCTCAATCTTGGATTTCGGAGAGCGATTTAATTAAATCAATAAAAAATAAGTTTAATGATAATCCGCTTTTTGCAATAGATAAAAAAATTACTAACGAAGAGGCTCTAATGAATTCAAAGATTGTTATTACTGATATAAACTCAGGAATGATTTATGATATTGCTTTAATTTATAAGATTCCAATTATAGCTGTAAATCATGAGTTTTTTGATGGAGGATATGAGTCGTCAAATCTTATAAATGAAGAATCTACCAAAGTCTTATTAAAAAAAACTGGAAAAATAATTTCAGAAAAAGAAATTCATGATACAAATAAATTTATAGAATCAGTTTCAGATATTGAAATTTCAAAACAATTAATAAGTGAGCATCTTTTTAATTTTCAAAAAGCTGGAAAAGTAGCAGCTTCACAAATTATTAATCTTTTCAAAAAAATATAATGTTAATTCTAGATAGAGTTTTTCTTGAAATCACAGATTTATTTTACTTACAAACTGATAGCTATGGCTTATCAATTATTATAATGAGCTTTTTTATTTCAGCATTGATGTATCCTTTCTTATGGATAACTGAGATAATTCAATCTAGAGATAGAATCAAAAGAGATAAAATGAAATCTCAATTAGATGAGATTAAGTATTTAAAAAATAAAAGAGAAAAATACTATTACACTTTAGAGATTTATAAAAAAAATGGATACAATAAATTTTCTGTTTTTTATAATTTATTAGGCCTTGTAGTTCAAATTCCATTTTTTTTAGCAGCATATTGGGGTTTATCTGACTATGATCCTCTCACAGGCGAATCCTTTGGACTAATAATGGATTTAAATCAACCAGATAAGTTGATTAAAGTATTTGGATTGGATATTAATTTTTTACCATTTGGCATGACTTTTATAAACTTATTTGGTATTTATTTAAACTCAAAGGACAAAGGGAAAAAGGAAATACTTCAGTTAATTACCATTGCATTAGTTTTTTTGATATTACTTTATGATCAATCCTCTGCACTAGTTTTGTTTTGGTTAATGAATAATTTTTTTGCAACTATTAAGGTTTGGTTTTTTAAAAACAACTTTATACCTCAGGGTGAAGTAGTATTAGATTTTTTTGATAAAATAAAAAAGCAAGTAAATTATTGCTTAAATGGGTTATTTAAGAATAAAACATATTTATTATCATTAGGTTTAATTACTTCTTTATGCTTAATAACTTTTTTTCTAGCTCCAATACAAATATTGGATTTTTTAAAAAATGAATTGATTCTAGATGTTAAAACCTCACTTAAATATGCATTTACGATAGCAATATTTATGACGATTACTATTTGTTTGATCTATTCAATTTTAATAGGAGTTATTAATAAATTATTTGGCAGAATTAATAAAGTAAAATTTGAAAAAAAAATTAAATCTATACTTGTATTCCTAATTTCTTGGGTTATACTATCTAGCTACATATTTCCTTTAGTAAAAACCTCTGGTGGACTTATTGATCAAAATCATGATGCTCTTCCTCTTGATTTAATGAATCTATTTATAGTATCTTTTCTAAGCTTTCTAGCAGGGTGGCATTTTTTAAAAGTTTATGGTAAAAAGATATTTCTAATTTTTTTATTTTTTTTTACTATAAACATTCCATTCAACTTTTTTCAAATAATAGATTTAAATAATAAATGGAATAAAAAAGAAATAAACCTTTTAAAAGATAAAATCTCAAATTATTCATCTAAAAGAAACCTCTTAGTAGTTTCTTTTGATGGACTCCAAGGAAGTATAGTCAAAGAAGTAATAGTAAATAACAAGAAGTATTATTCTGAATTCAAAGATTTCGTTTTATATGAAAATATAATTTCAACTGATCCAGCAACTGTTCTTTCAATGTCTAACGAGTTATTTGGAAATATTAATTTTCGAAAATTTGCAAATTCTCAGGACTCACTATTACTTAACCTTCCAAAAAATCAACTTATAATCAATCAAAAACACAATAAAAAAGTAAATATTTCAACTTTTGGAGCTTACAACATATTTAATTTAAATGATGAAAATGAACATTTAATAAATAACGATAAACATACATGGTCAAAATTTAATGAAATATATTATTCTTTATTTGATAGAATATTGTCTGGTAAGGTTGGTATTAGAGTATCTTCTAGACTAAAAGAGTTTATTTTTGACCCAATTATATCCACTTTTTATTTTGGAGGGGAAAATAATTTTAAAAATTTCAATCAAGATGAAATAGAAGAATATTTCAGATGGATCAATAATTCAAAAATCGAAAAAAGTGATTCTTTATCAATCAAATACCTACATTTTAATCATACTCATTTTCCAGTTACTTTTGATAAAAATGGAAAAGACTTTACTCACAATCAAAGTTTGATGAATTCAAATCAAAATATTAGTGGTTTATACAATCAGACAGATTTTGCACTAACTCAATTTAAAGAATTGATTAATAAACTAAAAGATTTAAATATATATGACAAAACATTCATAATCTTAAAAAGTGATCATGGTAAACCTACTTCATATTTCAATAAATTCCCTGATAACATTAGAATTAATGGCCATAATAATTGGGGTTTAAGTAGATACAATGGCCCTTTGTTAATGATTAAAGAAGAAAATACAAAAAGACAAGAATTAAAAATCAATAACAAGCTGTTTACTTTAGGTGATTTAGCTACTACAATTGCATATGTTTTTGATCAAAAATCTATTCCAAAAGGATATAACTTACTCGAAACGGATAATAGTAAAAGATCACCTTATATTTATTTAAATATTGTTAAAGATTCTATTTCAAGTTTTATGTTTGACGATCATAAAACAATCAGGTTAAATAGATTAGATAATGAAACTCTTTTGGAATTTTTTCAATCAAAAGATCTAAAAAGTTTTATTAGCAAATAATTTCATAACTCTAGTAAAATGAATTTAAATTTTAAGGTAATTAACTCTGTAATCTATGAAAGTCTATTTCTAAATAATAGATATAAAAGATATGATTAAAAATTTATTTATAGGAATTCTTCATTTAGAAAAAGATGAGACTTGGCTTAAAAGCTCCAGTAAAAGCGGAATACAAGTTGCAGCAAATAATTTTCAATGGAACTTTATAAGCGGTCTCGAACAAAATTTTAAGACCTCGCCTGATATTATTTCAACATTATCGATGGGCTCATTCCCATTTTCAAGTAAAAAGCTATTTATTAGATCTTCAAAACATAAAAGGTTAAAAAGAGCTACTTTTAAATACATTGGATATATAAACTTTTATGTCATTAAGGGGCTAATAAGATTTATTTTTCTAGTAATTGAACTATTTAAGTGGATAAGAAAAAACCCTAGTGGCAATATTTATATATATAGCCTTTATACACCGTTTTTATTTGCTTTATTTATTACAAGATTTTTTCAAAATACTAATAAAGTTAAGACTTGCCTGATCGTACCTGATTTGTTTGGAAAGTATGGAATACAAGATTCTTTCTTTACACTAAGTGGCATATCGCACAGGATAGATGCTTTTTTTATAAAATTTTTGGCTAATAAATTTGATTCATATGTGTTATTAACTAAACAGATGGTTAAACCTCTTTGTATAAAAGATAAACCATTTGTTGTAATAGAGGGTCTTATTGATTCGACTAAAATTATCAACAACAACCATCAGAAACTCAAAGATTCAAAAAAAATAGTTTTATACAGTGGCTCTCTGTTAAAAGTATTTGGAATTAATATGCTATTAGAATCTTTTAATAGACTTAAAGATGATAATTATGAACTTTGGATTTGTGGACCTGTAAACGAGTCTAAAAAAGTAGTTGAATTTACTTTAAAGGATAATCGGATAAAATATTTAGGCTTTTTAAATAAAGATGAATTAAATGACATAAGAAAAGAATCAACATTACTAATTAACCCTAGACCTAATGAGGGAAAATATGTCAAGTACTCTTTTCCCTCGAAAACAATGGAATACATGAAGTCTGGGAAACCCGTATTGATGTTTAAATTATCTGGGATTCCAGATGAGTATTTCCGATATCTGTATTTTTTTGATGAGAATACACATGAGTCTATTTGTGAAAAAATTATTGAAATACTAAGTAAAGATTATAAAGAGTTAAATGCATTTGGTAAAAATGCCTCAAATTTTATAATTAAAAATAAAGGGAATAAAGATCAAGTTAAAAAGGCAGTTAAATTATTGGAAAGCGTTAAAAAGTAAATTATGAAAATTCTATATTTATATTCTGAGTTAATGGGTTATCAAATTCCTGTTTTAAAAGAATATGTAACCAAGTACAATGCTGAGGTTCATGTAGTACATTGGGATAAAAAAAATCTAACTCCATATAAACCATTACAAATAAGTGGGGTATCATATTATTTGAGATCTAGTTTCAATGGTGAGAAACTCAATAAATTTATCACAAAGCTTGAACCGGATATAACTTTTGTCTCTGGTTGGATGGATTTCCTTTATTTAAAAGCAGTCTATTTAATTAGGAATAGAGGAGGATTAGTTGTTTGTGGATTTGATGATATTTGGTATAAAACTATCAAGCAGAAATTTGCATCTTTTGTTTTTCCCCTCTTCAAAAAATTATTTTATACTCATGCTTGGGTCACAGGCCCTCTACAATTTGAGTATGCCAAACGACTTAGTTTCAAAAATGAAGAGATCATATATAATTGTTATAGCGCAGATACAGAAATTTTCAATAAAGCATATTTAGATTCAAAGAAACAAAAAGAAGAAAAATATCCTCATAAGTTTCTATTTGTTGGAAGGTTTGAAAATGTTAAGGGAGTAGATAATCTTATAGACGCTTGGAGTAATATAAAAAAATCCAAAAAAGCAAAAGATTGGGAATTGACTCTTATTGGTAACGGTAGTTTAGGTAAGAAAATTTCTAAATCAAAAGATTTTAAAACTATTAATTTTTTGCAACCTGAGGATCTAGTTTCTGAGATTAAAAATTACGGATGTTTTATACTTCCAAGCATTTTTGAACCATGGGCAGTTGTAATTCATGAATTTGTTACAGCTGGCTTTCCAATTATATGTTCAGATATTTGTGGAGCATCCCCTGTATTTGTTATAAATAGTTATAATGGTTATACATTTAAAGCCAGTAACTCAAAAGACTTAGAGGAAAAAATGCTTAAAATTATAAATAGCTCTGATAAAGAATTAATACAAAAGTCTCATAGAAGTAATTCTCTAGGAAGGAAAATCACCCCTGAGTTAACAGCTGCTAGTTTCATATCATTAATTAATAAATAGGAATTTGATGCCAAAAGTATTTCAAATTTGCGTTGAAGGTAACAGGGGTTCTACTGGAATAATTGCTGAAGGTATAGGAAAAACTATTATTTCTAAAGGTTGGGATAGCTATATAGCTTATGGAAGGTTTAAACGTCCTAGCAAATCAAAAACTATAAGGATAGGTTCTAAATTTAGTATTTTATTTCATGGCTTAATTACTAGATTGTTTGACTTGCACGGTTTTGGTTCAAGAATTGCAACTTTAATATTAGTAAAAAAAATTAAACGCATAAAGCCTGATATTATTCATTTGCATCACATACATGGTTATTATATAAATTTTATAGTATTATTTAATTTTTTGAAGAAGGAAAGAATACCTGTTGTATGGACTTTCCATGATTGTTGGTCAATAACAGGACACTGCACTCATTTTGATTTTGTTGAATGTGATAAATGGAAAACAGAATGTTTTAAATGTCCACAAACACAAGAATATCCAAAAAGTTTTTTTATAGATAGATCAAAGAAAAACTATTATTTAAAAAAAAGATTATTTAATTCCTTAGACAATCTAACAATTGTATGTGTTTCAAAATGGCTAGAAGGTGTTGTAAGTAAATCTTTTCTTAAAAAAGTTCCAAGAAAAATTATCTTAAATGGAATAGATACTTCTTTATTCACTCCAAATCATATCAAAATAGAAAAAAATAAATTTAATGGTAAATTTATAATTTTAGGCGTTGCTGCAAACTGGAATGATAGAAAAGGATTATCAGATTTTTTTAAATTGAGCAAATTATTAAGTAAAAGTGACATTATAATTCTGGTTGGATTAACAGAGTCTCAAATCAGAAATCTGCCTAAAAATATTATCGGGGTTTCTAAAACAGAGAACCAGACTGAATTAAGTGATTTTTATAATATTAGTGATGTTTTTTTGAACTTATCAGTAGAAGAAACTTTTGGACTGACAACGGCTGAAGCTCTTGCATGTGGAACTCCAGCGATTGTCTATGATTCAACAGCTTCACCAGAGTTAATTGATAACAAAACAGGAATAATTGTAAAAAAAGGTAGAATTCAAGATTTATTAGTTGCAGTTAACACAGTTAAAAATAAAGGGAGTTCATTTTATTCTGAATCATGTAGAGAACGTGCTATTAATTTATTTAATAAAGACATTCGATTTATGGACTATTTTAAACTGTATAATAATATATTAAGTAAAAATCAATAATGCCATTGCGTTTATGAAAAGATTACAACATCAAGTTTGTACTAAGACTATTATGGACACGACAGATCCTGGTATAGTTTTTAATGATCTAGGTCAAAGTGATTATTATACCAATTTTAAAAATAAAATAGAACCAAATTGGAATACAGGTAAAAAAGGTTACTTAGAATTAATGAAAACTGCTAATAAGATTAAAAACAAAGGAAAAGGAAAAGATTTTGATTGTATTATTGGTTTAAGTGGAGGGCTTGACAGTTCTTACACTGCATATATTGCTAAGGAAGTGATGGGCTTAAGACCTTTGTTATTCCATGTAGATGCAGGATGGAACACAAATAAAGCTTACTCTAACATCGAAAAAATATGTAATGGTTTGGATTTAGACCTTTATACAGAGGTAATTAATTGGGAAGAAATGAAAAACCTACAATTAGCCTTTTTAAAATCACAAATTGCAGATCAGGATTTGCCTCAGGATTATGCTTTTTTTTCAGCACTATATAAGTTTGCAAAACAAAATAAAATAAAATATGTTCTGACTGGTGGAAACTATTCAACTGAATGCTGCAGAGAGCCTATAGAATGGGGTGGATTTCCAGGTATAGATGTTTTATTAGTTAATGATATAATGAAAAAATTTGGAGGAAATAAATTAAAAACATTTCCTTTAATTGACATATTAAATTACAAAATTTATTATCAATTTATTTTAGGAATGAGAGTTTTTAAACCATTAAATTATATTAAATATCAAAAGATAGAAGCTGAACAACTTTTAAAAGATAGATTTGGTTGGAAATCATTTAAACATAAACATCATGAATCTCGTTTTACTAGATTTTATGAAGATTATTGGTTACTTAAAAAATTTGGTTATGATAAACGAAAAGCACATTTCTCAAGTCTAATATTAACAAATCAAATGACAAGGGATGATGCATTAACAAGAATTAAAAAACCGGAGCTATCTGATGAATTTCATGAAAAAGAATTTAATTACATTGCTGATAAACTAGATATATCAGGAGATGAATTAAAAAGAATTTTTGATGGGAAGAACAAATCTTTCCTAGATTACAAGAGTAAAATTAAAATTATAAATTTTGGAGCTAAAGTTTTAACAAAACTTGGCATTGAAAATAGACTATTTAGATGATAACAATTATTGATTACGGTATTGGAAACATAGGTGCTTTTCAAAACGTATTTACAAGACTTAATATCCCATCAAGGGTTGCAAAAAATAAGTCTGATTTAGAAAATGTTAGGAAAATTATATTACCTGGTGTTGGTTCATTTGATTATGCAATAAATCAGTTAAATTTCTCTGGTATGAGAGATAGACTAGATAAGCTTGTCCTAATGGAAAAAACACCTGTTTTGGGTATATGTGTTGGAATGCAAATGATGGGAAGAAAAAGTCAGGAAGGTTCTTTAAAAGGACTTAATTGGATAGATGGAGAGGTTTTAAAATTTGATGAGTCATTAATTAATCATAGGGTTAAGCTTCCTCATATGGGTTGGAATGAGGCTGATCCAATTAAAAAAAACAAGCTTTTTGAAGGTTTAAATAAAAATTCAATCTTTTATTTTTTACACTCATTTTATTTCAAATGTAGAGAAGAAAATAATACTATTGCTATTTCTAACTATGGGATTTCGTTTTCTTCAGCAATTAGTTATCAAAATATTTATGGTATACAATTTCATCCCGAAAAAAGTCATAGTAACGGGGAGAAATTACTTAAAAATTTTGCTTTAATATAAATATGCTTAGACCTAGAATTATTCCATCCTTATTAATTCATAAAAATGGATTAGTAAAGACAATTAAATTTAAAAACCATAAATATATTGGTGATCCATTAAATACAGTCCGAATATTTAATGAAAAAGAAGTTGATGAATTAGCTATTTTTGATATTGATGCTTCTGTATTCGATTTAAAACCTAATTATGATTTACTTAAAAAACTTGCAAATCAATCCAGAATGCCATTATGCTATGGTGGTGGAGTAAAAACAATTGATCAAGCATTAAATATTTTTGAATTAGGCATTGAAAAGATTGCTATAAGTAGTGCAGCCATTGAAAATCCTAATCTAATTAAAGAAATAGCCCAAAGAGTTGGATCTCAAAGTGTAGTTGTTGTATTAGATGTGAAGAAAAAAATCTTTGGAAATTATGAGCTAGCAATTTATAATGGTAACAAGTTGACTGGGTTAAGTCCTGTTGATTTTGCAAAAAAAGCTGAATTTTTAGGTGCTGGAGAAATAATACTAAATTCTATAGATAATGATGGGGTTATGAAAGGTTATGATTTAAAACTGCTCGACCAAGTTGCTACTAATCTAAAAATTCCTTTAACTATTTTAGGTGGAGCAGGTTCAATGTCTGATTTAAGAGAAGTAATTAAAAAACACGGTATTATTGGTGCTGCAGCAGGTAGTTTATTTGTATTCAAAGGTCCCTATAAAGCAGTTTTAATAAGTTACGCCTCTCATGAAGACAAAGAAAAAATTTTTAACTTTAACTAATTCTATGAAAAATTTAAAACAAAAAGTATTAATAACAGGAGGAACAGGTTCTTTTGGTCAAGCTTTTTTAAAAAAAGCGATAGCAAATAATGAATTTTCTGAAATAAGAATTTTTTCTAGAGATGAAAAAAAACAAGATGATATTCGTAATTCATTGAATGACCCTAGAATAAAATTTTATATTGGTGATGTTCGGGATTCATCTTCTGTATCTCAAGCTGTAAAAGGTGTTGATTATATTTTTCATGCAGCTGCTTTAAAGCAAGTGCCGTCGTGCGAATTTTTTCCATTAGAAGCTATAAAAACAAATGTGCTTGGGACTGAAAATGTGCTTTCATCTGCTGAGACTTTTCAGGTTAAAAAAGTAGTTATTTTAAGTACTGATAAAGCAGCCTATCCAATTAATGCAATGGGAATGACCAAAGCATTAATGGAAAAAGTAATGATTGCTAAATCTAGAAACTTAAATAATTCAAAAACTATATTTTGTGGTACTAGATATGGTAACGTTATGGCTTCAAGAGGATCAGTAATTCCTCTCTTTATAGATCAAATTAAATCTGGTAAGTCTCTAACTATAACAGATCCTGAAATGACTAGATTTATGATGACTTTAGATAATGCTGTAGAATTAGTATTATATGCTTTTAAAAATGGACAACAGGGAGAAATGTTTGTTCAAAAATCGCCTGCAGCGACTATTAATGTTTTAGCAAAAGCACTTATAGATATATATAGATCTAATTCTAAAATTCAAGAAATTGGTATTAGGCATGGTGAAAAAAAATATGAGACACTAGTGACTTCTGAGGAAATGTTAAAAGCTACTGATCTTGGTAATTACTATTCAATATCTGCCGACAATAGAGATCTAAATTATGCTAGTTATTTTTCACAAGGCAACAAAGAAATACATAATGGAGAATATAACTCAGATAATACTGATCGTCTAGATGTGGCTCAAATGAAAGACTTATTACTTCAGATCCCTGAAATTAAGAATGATCCTGAAATAAAATCATAATAGTTTGAAAATTGGAATCACTGGACAATCAGGTTTTATAGGCTATCACGTTTCTAAAACCATTAAATATAAATTTGAAAAGTTTAATTTAGTAACTTTTCACAAATCATATTTTGAAGACATTGCTCTTTTTGACGCTTTTATTTTAAGTTGTGATGTAATTATTCATTTAGCTGGTGTTAATAGAGCAGGCTCTGAAAAAGAGGTATACGCCTCAAATATTCAATTAAATAACTCTCTAAAAAATGCATTAATTAGGACTAAGTTCAAGGGGCATTTAATATTTGCATCATCTACTCAAGAAGACTCAACATCTCTTTACGGTTTAGCAAAAAAAGAATCAAGAGTTTTTTTGGAGCAAACAGTCAAAGAATTAGGTGGTAAGTTTACAGGCCTGATTATTCCAAATGTTTTTGGGCCATTTTGTAAACCAAACTATAATTCTTTTATAGCTACTTTTTGTCACAAAATATTAAATGAAGAGATTCCAGAAATTTTTGAAGATATGACTGTTCCACTTATCTATGTTGGAAATTTAACTCAAAAGATAATAGATATTATACAATCGAATAAGGAAATAAAATTGGAATATATAGAGCCTGACATTGAAATCAAAGTATCAGAAGTTCAAATTCTTCTAAATTATTTTAAGGAATACTACATGCACAATAATACAATACCTTTTTTTAAAAATTTATTTGATTTACAGCTATTTAATACTTTCAGAAGTTATATTGATCTAGATAAAACTTATCCAATTAAATTAAATATGCACACCGATGAAAGAGGATTTTTTTCTGAAATATTAAAAACACAAACTGGAGGCCAATTTTCATTTTCCACTACGCTACCGAACATTTCAAGAGGAAATCATTTTCATACCAGAAAAATAGAAAGGTTCACAGTTTTACAAGGAAAAGCTAAAATTTGTTTACGAAAGATTGGAAGTAATATGGTTCATGAGTTTCTTTTAGATGGGGATAAACCAAGTTTTGTAGATATGCCTATTTGGTATACACATAAGATAACCAATATTGGCAAGGTCCAATTGATAACCTCTTTCTGGATTAATGAGCCATATAATTCTAAAGATGCAGACACTTATTTTGAAAATGTTTAATTTAATACTATGGAAAAGATAATTCCTTTAAAACTAGTTACAGTAGTTGGTACAAGACCAGAGATTATAAGATTATCAAGAGTTATTAATGCATTAGATAATTCTAAAGCTATTGATCATATTTTAATTCATACTGGACAAAACTATGACTATACCCTAAATAAAATTTTCTTCAAAGAACTTGGAATAAGGGAACCTAATTATTTTTTGGAAGCAGCTGGTAAAACACCAGCTGAAACTATTGGGAATATATTAATTAAAATAGATCCTATCTTAGAGAGTATTAATCCAGATGCTTTTTTAATCCTAGGAGATACTAATAGTTGTTTGTGTGCTATTCCTGCTAAAAAAAGACAGATTCCTATTTTTCACATGGAAGCTGGAAATAGATGTTTTGATCAAAGAGTACCAGAAGAGACTAATAGAAAATTAGTTGACAATATTGCAGATATAAACTTAACCTATAGTAATATTGCGCGTGAATACTTACTTAGTGAAGGATTCCCTGCGGACAGAATTATTAAAACGGGATCTCCAATGTTTGAGGTATTAACTTTTTATGAAAAAGAGATATTAGAATCTAACATTATAAAAAAATTGTCTCTGAAAAAAGAAAACTACTTTTTAGTTTCTGCTCATAGAGAAGAAAATATTTCAAATAAAAATAATTTTAAAAGTCTAATAGAAAGTTTAAATCAATTAGCTCTTATATATAAATTACCAATAATAGTAAGTACACATCCTAGAACTAGAAATCAGTTAAATAAATTAAAGTTAAGTACAAATTCATTAATTCAATTTTTAGAGCCTTTAGGTTTCATAGACTACAACTCTCTTCAAAAGAATGCTTTTGTTGTACTTTCTGATAGTGGAACTATATCGGAAGAATCATCTATATTAAATTTTAGAGCACTTAATATTAGAGAGGCACATGAAAGACCTGAGGCTATGGAAGAAGCTGCGGTTATGATGGTTGGACTGCAATCTGGAAATATTTTAAGAGGCATCGAAGAAGTAATGTCTCAAAAAATTTCAGGCCAGAGAAATTATAATTTAGTAGATGATTATAGCAAATCAAATGTTTCTTCCAAAGTTGTAAGGATTATTTTATCATACACTTCTTACATAAATAGGGTAGTTTGGCAAAAGTATTAGTTAAAAAAAGAATTTTAATATACTCTCTTGTATTTAGTCCTGATAGTGTATCTACAGCTTATTTATATAATGATCTAGCATTAGGTTTTAAAGACAAAGGTTACCATGTAACTGTTTTAACAACTACTCCACATTTTAATTTAATTAAAGAATCTCTGGAAAAACAGCCGCTGAAAAAACATTTCTTTGGTGTGTTTTATACAAGTAGATATAATGGAATCAAAGTATTTCATATACCTCTTAAGAAGTATAAGATTCCTTTTTACCGAATTATCTCATTTATTTATTGGCATAAAATTTCTTTTATAGTAATGCTATTTTTAAAAAGGCCTGATATTATTCTTACCCCCTCACCACCTTTAAGTAGCGGTTTAATAGCAATTTTAATAGCTAAACTTAAAAGTTCAAAAACAATTTATAATGTTCAAGAAATCTATCCAGATTTACTTATTAATTTGGGTCATTTAAATAACTCTTTTTTAATCAAAATATTAAAAAAATTAGAGCAAATGGTTTATAATAAATCCAATGCTGTAACCACTATTGATAAACAATTTTACAATACTATTTTACCAAGAATTAAAGAGAAAAAAAAATTACGTATAATACCCAATTTTGTTAATACTGATCTATATAAATTAAGTACTTCGGTTCAATTACCTTTGAAATTTAGAAATTTATCTGAAAACGTAAACATGGTTTATGCAGGAAATATAGGATTGGCACAAGAATGGGATTTAGTTTTAAAATTAGCACATGAAATTAAAGATGACCCTATTACAATTTGGATTATTGGAGAGGGAGTGAAAAAAGAATATTTAGCCTCGCAAATTGAGAATTATAAACTATCGAATATTAAACTTCTTCCATATCAAGACCGTAAATATATGCCTGCTATAAATTTGTTTGCTGACTTTCACTTTATAGCAATGAATAAGAGTACAGAAAATGAAGGGTTTCCTTCTAAAGTCTACACTATAATGGCTTCTGGAAAACCTATCGTGGTTGTTTCTTCAGAAAATACTCCAATTATTTCTTTCTTAAGAGAAGCTAACGTTGCAGAGCTTGTATTAGATCATTCTTTAAGAGGGTTTAAAGATGCTGTACTAAAACTTACTTATCAAAAAGAATTGAGGAAAAGATTGGGAGAAAATGGAAGAAAAATAATTGAACAGCAATACTCTAGAAGTCATATTATAAATAAATACGTTGATTTATTAAGTGATATGAGTATTAAAAACTTTTAAACTAATAATGAATATCAACACTAAAAACTTCATAGAGATTTATAGTTTAAAACATAATCATCATAAAAAGAGATATTATCTTGTACAGATCTTTAAAAAAATAGAAAAGTTTTGAAAAGAATACGATATTTTTCTTAAGAATTATCTATTAAAATTTATAATTTTCAGTATCTATATTATATGTTAACATCAATTATTATATCATCGCTAATTCTAAGCATAATATTTACATTTGTAATTCAAAAAAAAATTTATAAAAAATAAGATAATTGATAAAATCAATAATAGATCTTCACATATTAGTGTTGCAACGAGATCAGGGGGCATATCAATTTTTTTAACCTTATTTTTAATTAGTTGTTATAGTTATTTCTACAATAATGAAATTTTTGATTTCTCATTCTTAATACCAATAACTCTATTGGTGGCAGTTGGTCTTTATGATGACTTAAACAAGTTAGACTTTAAATTAAAGTTTATTTTCCAAATTATTGCTGCAAAAATTATTATAGATAATGGTTTGGTTATTGATAATTTTCATGGCTTTGCAGGTATTTATGAATTATCTAGGATCGCAGCACAACTTGTAACTGTATTTATTATTGTTGCAATCATAAATTCAATTAATTTCATTGATGGGATAGATGGTCTAGCAATATCTAATGTAATATTATTTATTTGTGGATTTGAGTTTTTTTCAAATAGTAATACAGACTTTTATTATTTAAATTTTATTATTTTGTCATCTCTAATACCTATTTATTATTTCAATTTTAGAAGGAAAGAAAAGGTTTTTCTGGGTGACTCAGGTTCATATTTACTGGGAGGAATTATAAGTTTATATGTAATTTATATATGTTCAGATAAATACATAATCAAACCGGAATATGATTTAAACAAAATATTATTTGTGTTTTCAATTTTAACTTATCCCATTATTGACATAATTAGAATTTTCTTTATTAGGCTAAAAAATAAAAAATCACCTTTCATTGCTGATAAAAATCACATACACCATTTAATTGCATTGAAAATAAAAAGTCATGGATTAGTGACATTAATTGTGATAGTGTCTAGTTTAAGTTTTAATTTTTTAATTAATTTAATCTTCTAAATTGATTAGATCAGATAAAGCATTGTGTAATGCAGAAATTGCGATTATATTAGGAGATTGTTTGTAAGCATTTTCAATATATTTGTATGCCTTATCATAATCGTTAAGTTGAGTATAAATCCTAGAAAGTTGGTAATTAGAAAATGCTAAATATGGATTTAATTTATTCCCTTGTTCTAATAATCTAATAGCATCATCAAATTTTTTAGAATCTATTGCATACCTAGATATTAATGAATTTAATGGTATAGTGTTAATAGCTAGACTTGGATAATTTTTAATTTTATTATTAATCTGATTAAATTCAAATGAAACTTCATCATTTGCTAAATCATAAAGAAGTTTAGGTTGAAGAATAAAAGATTCTAATCTAATATAATTTAGGTAGATAACAATTAAAGAAAAAAATATTAAAAAAAAATTCTTCAAATTGATTTATATGCATTTTGATTTTACATTTCTACTAATCTGTAATTTGGTATCAGGGTCAATTCTGTTCTGAATATTACAGGCGTCCATGAATCTATTAAGATAATATAGTGACTCCATATAAATTAATAAAATTTCATCATTTAAAAGGATATCTTCAAAAGCTATTTCTTCATACATAGATGTTAGATCTAAATACATTTCTTCTTCTTTATAGGTTTGTAGAAGATTTATTATTGCATCTTGATACTCTGGATACAATTTTATTGCTTCTTCAAACAATTTAATTGATCCTTTTATATTACCATTTTTATGCTGTTCAATAGCATTTTTATTTAAATCACGAGCTAAGTCAATATTTTTCTTAGTATACTTTAGATATTGTTCAAAGACTATATATTCATCACGACCAGGATATCTTTGTAGAGCTTCGGCTAATATATTTAAAGCATCTGTTTTATATTCCTCCTCATCAACTAAACTTGCAAGGGTTATATTATAGATTTGATTATCATTAACTTTTTTTGAGATTCTATTAAAATAAAATAGAATGGAATCTAATTTTTTTTCACTTTTTAATAAATTAGAAAGCATAACGAAATTCATAGCGTTATTTGGAAGTTTTTTATACGCTAATCGAGTAAAGTATCTAAAACTGTCAAGCTTTGACTCCCTTAAATATTGATCAGCTATTAAAGCTTCTCCCATAGATAAATAGGGATTATCCTTCATTCCATTAAAAATTAATTGCTTTCCATACTCAATACTATCTGTTGACTCAACTAAATATTTTCCAATTATAGTTTTAATTGGAACTGTTGTAAATGTAAGAGAAGGATAATTTTTATTTATTTTTTCTATAAACTCAATCTCTTTAACAAATGAATTTGAATTTATATCATCTAAAATTTCTCTTTGAATGTTATAAGAGTCTAACCTTAAGTTATTGAGGTAAATAACTCCAATGCTTAGAAATAATATTAAAATAGTTTTAAGATTTTTCAGCTCTTGTCTCATTTTTTTGGTCTAATTGTAAGATAATTATATAAGTAATTAAAAAAACTTGCATTGAAGGTCTATCCAGAGGAAAATTTAGGTTCATATCTATGAAATAAACTATTAAAGGTAAAGCCATCAATAAATGCTGAAAGTGTTTTCCATTATCTAGATAATCTTTAAAATTAAGATAGATTATTTTGAAAATGTATAAAATAAAAAGTAAGTATGGTATAAACCCTATAATACCTGTCTCAGCTAATATCTCTAAAAAATCGTTATGCGCAAAATAAGGAACTACATAGCTATAAATATTTTCAGAATCATATTTTATAGATTCTATCTTCCAATTGCCAACTCCTACTCCCAGAAAAGGTGTTAATGAAAATTGTTTAATTGCATGAGAATAAAATCGAATTCTTTGTGAAATTGACTCATCACCTTCAACAATTAAATCTACCCTATTTTGAATATTTAGAGATTCATCATTACCCTCTACTAAATTAAAAAAGGTTAATGCTAATAATAAGGGTACTATATAGGCCAACGGTTTTAAATAATGAGAATTTTTATGTAAAAAGTATCCTAAAGAGCTAAATACTAATAGAAATATTCCACACAATGTTATTGAAACAAAAGCTGCCCTTGCGGTTAAAAGAAATATTAGAAAAAATGCTATAGATATTAGAGTTAACAAAAGAAATTTTATGTAAAATCTTTTCTTGTTAAAAAACAATTGAAGTACAAATGGAATCTTAAATGCAAGTGCTGCAGCTGTAATATTTTTATTTGCATAAAACCCTCTAATCTCATTGGCTAGATTATAATTATAATCTGAGTTTGCTGAAAGAATTCTATAGAGATTTAGACTGCCCAATACATCAAGAATTAAAGATATTGTGAAAAGTGTAATTAAAAAATTGGAGTTTATATATTTCTTATTCAAAATAACTGTACTTAAAGCTATTGTGATTAGAATTGTAAAAAAATCTGTAAGTCTAACTAATGACTCAACTTTATTTAAAGCTACTAAAGTAGAAACAGATGCAGCCAAGAAAAATAAGGAAAAATATTTCAGAAAAAGATTTGAACTGATCTCTTTTATAATATCAACTTTAGGAGACTTAATAAGGAAAATCAGCAAAAAAAACGCATTTATAATACTTAATGAAAACCACTGTGGGGCTTTCATATCAATTGCTCCAAAATCATAAAAATAAATTGATGTGAATATAGAAACAAAATATAAATGAGCTAGAATCTTCATGTCTACAATATAATAAAAAAGCCTCTCAAATGAGAGGCTTAATTATGTGAAATATTTGATAAGTTAAATTACCAAGTAGTTCTATCTGTACTAATTGCCGTTACGGCACCTGATTCAGTACCAGCAGATATGTCTCCAAAAGCAGCGACATAAGTTGCAGCATTTGGATTAGTAGTTGCGTTGTAAGCAAGCATGTTTGTTCCACCAACTAATAAGTTGTCAGCACCATCAGCAGCACCAGTGTTTCCATCTGATAAAGCAGTTTCTGAAACAGCAGCTAATGTAACTGATACAGAAGAGTTAAATGCTACATTTCCAACATTCTTAATAGATACTCTTAAACCATATCTAGTATCAGGAGAAACATCAGCTAAAGTAAATAATGAACTGTTTTTACCAGCTAAGTTACTTGCAACAGCGTATGCAGATGGTACAAGAGCAGCAGTCGTACTTGTCTGTGCAGCATCAATAACGAATTCAATGTCAGGGAATGATCCAACAAGTGGAGATAAATCTCTAGTTGTAGTACCAGAAACATTCTTAGTTACATAGAATGAGTTTGATCCAGTAGACGCAGTAGTTGCTGCAGCCCATTGGCCATTAGCATTAATAGCTGTCATAACTGCATCAGCAATGTCATCCTGAGTATCATTAGCAGCTAGTGTAGCAGTTAAGTAGTTAGAAGTTCCATCCCATGATGTACCAAATTGGAACATTAATGCAGTTCCATCACTACCTGTAACTGAAGAAACAACACCTAAAGTTGCGTTTCCTAAAGTTGAGTTGATATACGTTACTGTATAAAGAGCTCTTGCAGCTCCATCTCTAGCAGCAACAACATCAATTCCTTCAGCAGAATTAAGTGCAGTATCAGCGTTAAGGAAATTCATAAGATCATCAACAGACTGAACAGATGCGCTATTCGCAGCAGATAAGTATGCATCACCATCCTTATATGTTCTTGCAGTTCCTGAACCTCCAGTTATAATAACACCTTCATTGTCAGCTAATGGCTGCTCAATAAGAGTATTATCAGCCCATTTAACATCATATACATTTGTTCTAACCTCATTAGCAATTGCTCCAGAAGTAGTACCACTTACCGCATCTCTTTGGAAGATGTAAACGTAAGGCTTACTAGCAGCAGCAGCAGCTTCAGTAGCATTATAGCTTGTAGGTGCAGTTAATGTAGATGTAGAGTTTGTGTAAGCTCCACCATAAGTTGATTGAGTCTCATACTTTGTTACAGTATCAAACCATGCATATACATTACCTGATGCAGCTTTCGCATGAGCTAAGTATGTATCTAAAGTAGATAGACCAGATGAAGATGTAATAGAACCTAAATCTGCAGATGTTCCTACTTGAGCAGAAGTTAAAGCAACTGCTTCAGCGTCATCTCTAACTAAGTCAGCAATAAATGCATTGTTAGAAATATTTACATCAGCATCAGTTACTGTTGAAGCTCCATTATCTTTTAAAGCAGAACCATCAATAGTAGCTAATTTAGCATTACCAGTAATAGTTAAAGCATCAACATCATCCATACTTAATGTAAGACTTGCTAATTCAGCATTATCTGTTACAGTAACAGTATTTGCTAAATCACCAGTTTCAGTTTTTGAAGTATGAGCACTTGATACAGAAGTAATAAGATCGTTGTCATCAAATACAAAGTTCATTGCTTTTGAAGCTCCTGTATAAGAAGTTAAAGCATCATTGTTAGCTATAGTAATATCAAATGCATCAGCACCAGTTAGGTCAACAGTAGTAAGTGCAGCTGCACCATCTATACTAATTGTTCCTACTTTTCCTGTTATTGTTGCACTAGTTAATTTAGCATGAGTTGAGCCAAGAGTAATATTTTGCTCTGT